>Ga0307517_10007892_pt1 | contig 15391 bp, 19 predicted proteins | sample 23_EM_MG_FD_194515 | JGI IMG/M metagenome (GOLD analysis project Ga0307517, IMG submission 194515) | Populus trichocarpa ectomycorrhiza microbial communities from riparian zone in the Pacific Northwest, United States - 23_EM | ecosystem: Host-associated > Plants > Roots > Unclassified | place...
TGTCCAGCACGCTCGCCGCACTGTCCAAGAACATTCCCGTCCAGCCAGCGCCGCTATTTGGCACCCCACTGGGTGTCGCAGCCAGAGCAATACGCCCATGGGCAGCATCCTCGGGAAGTATGCTATCTGCTGGGCGTTTCCACCACTTCAGAGCGAGAGATGAACAAACGACGCTAACAGACGAGGAAGCCATCGCCGCGCCTGCTATCATAGGGTGCATGTACAAGCCGAAGGGTAGGAAAAAGCCCATGGCTAGCGGGATTGCGAAGACATTGTAGATGCATGCCCAGATGAGGTTGCGTCGAATGACAGAAAATATCTTGCGGGAGAGGTGGAGGGCTGCAACAACGTCGAGAAGGTCCGATCGCATAAGGACGATATCAGCGGCCTCGATGGCCACAGATGTCCCGGAAGAAAGCGCAATACCCACTGTTGCTGCTACAAGCGCTGGAGAATCGTTTATCCCATCTCCAACCTTGACAAAAATTAGCATTAGGGTTGCATGTATGGCGAAGTGGAAGGCGAACCATTGCAACACCATGTCCATTCTTCTCAATCAGTTCGGTGATCAAAGCAGCCTTACCCTTGGGACTCATACCAGCCCAGACTCCTTCGGGTCTAATCCCGACCTGCTTAGCAATCGCCACTGCTGTAGCCTTCCCATCACCAGTCATCATGTTGACCTCAATACCCATTCGGTTCAGAGCCATAATCGCATGTCGACTCGATGGTTTGGGTGCATCCGCCAAAGATACTGCCAACAAGGGTTGTGGGTGCAGCATCTTACCAGACCCCGAAAGCAAGGATACGAAGATAATCGTGCGCCCAATTTTCGTCTCCTGATCCTCGTACGAGGCCAAGGAAGGTGGGATATACCTATGTGCTTCGTTGTCTGCGCCCTGCACACTGCCTGCACCACTCAGCGTTGCGAAGCTTGCGTTGCCAATGAGCAACGTATGCGTCTTGCCCTGGCACTCGATCTTGGCTTTGACGCCCTGGCCTGTGACACTCTCGAAATCAACAACCTGGGCCCGAGGACCCGAAGATCCGAGAAGCTCCTTTCCGTATGTCGCGATAGCTTTGGCGAGTGGATGCTCAGATCGCGCCTCGGTAGTGCTGACCATTGCCACGATCTCTTTGCGCCCCGTGACCCCGTCTGCGCAGAAGCCTTCAAGGCCTGTGTCACCAGCATATAGTTCGTCATTGACCAGTAGACCAGGTGCGGGTACCCAATGCATGCCCATAACTGTAAGCTTGCCCAAGGTAACCGTTCCAGTCTTGTCAAGGACAACGCGTTTAATGCCTTTGCTGGCCTCAAGTGCGCGACCACCTTTGATCAAAATACCATTCTTTGCGCCCATACCCGTGCCAACCATGATGGCAGTCGGCGTTGCAAGGCCGAGGGCACACGGGCACGCGACCACAACGACGCTGATGCACATTTGAAGGCACACGGCGAATTTGCTTGACCCGTGGGAGTGGAACATTTTTGGCAAGTGCTCGTCGTCCATGAAAGCACTGAGGAGAAGCCAACCGAGAAGCGTGAGTCCACTGAGGGCGATGACGGCGGGTACGAAGCGCCCAGCGACCTTGTCGGCGAATGCTTGAATGGGAGCCTTGGAGGTCTGGGCATCCTCAACAAGTTTGACGATTTGAGATAATGCGGTATCCTTTCCTGCGCGGGTGACGATCATGTCGAATGTGCCTAGCCCATTCACGGTGCCTCCAATAACGGCATCACCGACAAGCTTGGTAACAGGGAGGGCTTCGCCGGTTATCGCGCTCTCGTCCACGCTTGAAGAGCCTTTGACCACATTGCCATCGGCGGGAATCTTGTCGCCCGGAACGATTTTGACTGTATCGCCAACCTCGACAAGTTCAGTGGGAACTTTCTTTTCCTGGGTACAAGCAGGAGCATCTGTGTAAATTGTGGCCATCGAAGGTGCTAGTGCCATCAGGTCGGTCAACGCCGCGCTTGTCTTTCCCTTGGCCTTGTTCTCAAGGTAACGACCTAAAGAAACAAACATGAAAAGCATGGTGCTGGTCTCGAAGAATAGATGAGGGTGATATTCTGGAGACGTATTGAAAATGGCGGCAATTAGGACGAATAGCGAGTAGAAGTAGGCAGCCGATGTGCCGAGAACAACGAGGACGTCCATTGTCGCAGAACCGTGCTTGAGGGATTTATATGCGTTCCGATAAAATCTTGCGCCTACCCAGAATTGAGCTGGTGTGGTAAATAGGAAAACCAACACGTCTCCAAAAAACAGGGCATGGAAAATACGAAAGGAGAGGATGTATTTGATACCAGGTATCCGGGGACCTATCATATGGAGGAAGAACACCGGAAGAGCGAAGGATAGACTCCACAAGAACCTAGAACGCCACTCCATGACCTCCTTCATGCGGGTGAGAGACTGTAACTGGGTAGCGTCTTGTTGATCGGCAAGAATAGCGTCAAATCCCATGTCTTCGATATGATCAACCATTTCTCGGGGTGTTACGACGGATCTATCGAAGTGGACGGTGCATGTCTCCGTGGCAAGGGATACAGAGACGCTTGTGATGCCTGGTACAGCTGAGAGGCCCGCCTCGACTGTGTTTGTGCATGCTGAGCATGTCATGCCATATATTCGGAGTTGAACGACATCGGCGCGGATTGAAGGTATCAAAGTTGCATCGAATCCAATGTCGGATAATTCCTATGTATCGAGGTAAGCCTTCGATGGGCGGTGGGGATGAAACGGAAAGGATGGACGCACACTAATGAGCTTTTCGACAGTCCAATGTGAAGGGTCGTACTCGATAACAGCCCGCTCCGCCAAGAGGGCGACCTTTATTGAGTGGATGCCTTTTTGGTCCCTGAGCATGCCTTCTATTGCCTTACGCAGGATTCAATAAATGAAAAAGTAGCACTGAAGGTCACACACCTCTACGCATGCTCCACACGTCATCCCTTCGACTCGTAGCTCACACTTCTCAGACTCGGGTGTAAGTTGGGTATGGTCCTTGAGATCAACATCGTCCGTGAGCGGTTGATATGAGACCGTGGAATGAAAGCTAGAAGACGCCTGGGAGAAGGAAGCAGAAAGAGGGGACTTTGCCCATATATTGTTCAAGAAGGAGGACATTAGACGAGAAAAGAGATGTGTCGGAAGAAAGGGAGCGCCTGCGCGGAATGACCTGGGAGGCTGGGACGGAAGCACAAATGCCTGGGTCCGCCATTGTCTGATGACAAACGCACGGCACAGCCACCACAAGATCAACATGGTGTCATTTCAAAGATGCGTCAAATGTACAAGTGCATAATAAATACATGCGAGGTGAATACGAGGATGCAAAAAAAGCAGAAATACAATAAACAAGGGAATCCACCAGAGATCAGACGACTTGCCGACTCCTCCTGGATTTGTTAAGCGTACCAGAACGCTCAAGTGCAGCCTTCAAGTTCTTAATCGTTTGGACAATTTCCGCTACAAAGAAAATTAGTCAAAGCAAATCCGTCCACACCCATACGTGCACGCACCAGCGAGCCTGGGGCTTTCGGCCTCGAAATCGTAACGCTTGTTGCCAGCACCACGATTCAATATGAGTTTGAAGATCGAGGATGTTTTCGCGGACTGCTGGCAATCTGCGATACTCTTGATATGGTATGAGGATGTCTTTCCGTTGTCAAATACCGCCCTAGCCTTGTTGGCGGACGGCATAATCTGTAAAAAATATAGGTCGGTGGAATGGTAAAAGAAACAAGGCTTAGGTAGCGAACATGGATATAATCGCCATCAATTGCAAATATTCGTTCTTGTCGGGTGACAAGCATTGGCATTTTCCTGTAAATCGTATATTTCTAGAAAATAATAGGGTTATTTTGAAAAAAGAATCAAGTAGCATTTCAAAAACATGCCTTGTATGCAGAAGTATAGTCCAATGCAGAAGACATCTGTTGCTCCGGTGTATCGGACATTCGTTTAAAGATGGACGCTAAGGTAGATACTGATTAGCAACAAGGTCGGAACACAGCCAAAAAAAAAACAGATATATACCATTCGGATCTGTGGTCTTTCCGATGCCCTTCAAGATGACAGCGTCCATCTGGGGCAGCATGCTCTTCTTAACAAGTAAAAGTTCTCGCTTTCCTTGCAAACTCGCAACCGTACGGTCAAGAGGAATGAGGATGCTTTTATCTGCAAGCAGTAGAGCGTAATCATTTGGGTTCTGCAACTTTCGCTTGCGACAAACAAGCTCAAGTGCTTCTTGCATATACATTCCGGCGGAACTGAAAAAAATACTTGAGCACTCCGAAGAAGGGAAAAGGAAAGGAAATAGTGCATACACTGGTATAGTCGTGGAGATATGAACGGCATCCGCCGTGTGGATGCGTAAGAATATTTGAGGCCCATGGCTCGAAGAGGGTCCCAACGAGGTCGATAATACTGATCCAAGAGTAGACCCGTACGCAGCACTTCCAGGAGCAAGTGTAGGTTGGGCAATAGTTGCCGTGAGTTTCTCGGGTTTCTTGGGCGCAGAAGTTCTTGAAGGCCGCCGTTGAATCTTGCTTTCCAGAATCTGGTTTTGTTGGGCTGCACGATTGTGCAGAATATCAGCTCCAATTCTTCAAAATAAATTATGAGCCTACTTTGAGTGGGCGTGGCTTCCAGAATAGCATATGCTTCGGAATTGAACTTGGTAACCTTTCCCATACGATCCGGCGCTGTATAAAATTAATCATCAAAACCGACTTGCGTTGTGTGAAACTCACGCGGGAAATCGTCATCAACTTCTCCATCGTCCTCTGCGATCCTTAGAATCCATCCCACGGCGGAAAGTCGCGTTGCCCATTTGGGATCATCTTCACCGCTCAGCCCTTCGTCAAGCTTTGGCAACCAACCCACCTCCCAATAACTCCATAGTGCAAAACCAATAGCCTCTTCGACGGTAGCATCGCGTCGCACGTTGAGAGTCATGGCCTCCCCTTGTGGCTGCTTGGCAGATGGAAAGTAGATTTGGATATTCGTCGAAGCGGATTCACCGCGTCCAGATATTGCAGCATACATTTCCGCGAAAGGATTTGAGGAGCTCCCGGAGGATGCGAGCATTGCCGTTAAACTTGATTTCATTGGTTTCATGGGTGCGACTTTCTTTCTCGCGAACATCGTGTTTGTCACAGAGGCAGAGTGTGAGGTCGGCGAAACGATATGGCTACCACTATTTGGGTTGCTGTCACCTCTTGTTCTTGATGTCCCATTAATACCGTCTGGTCGCCTTGAGTGGTTGACTTCATCCTGTTTAGCATTTGAATTTTGGCGTGCATTCCGTCCCGCGTGTTCGGAAACCGGGCTCAATCGCGCCCTTGCCCTATTGTTCGTTTGTGAGGACGAAATGTGCATAGATGAGTTCGTGCCGGCAGAGAAAGCAGAATTAACATCCGAGGCACTATCAGAGGTCCCTCCAGTTCGCGTTGTCGCAGCGAAAACTCTGTCCATTGCATTAACAACGAATGCTGAATGTATAGATTTACACTCACGGGTCAAATTCATCGCCCTCATCCATGCTGTCAACCGCAGTAGCCCCAACATCATCGAACTCATCAGAGGACACCTCGCTAACCACGGATATTTCAACCTCATCTTCTGAAGATGAAGAAAAGTCGAGACTGGGAGGAGGTTGAGGTTGTGCTGCAGGGAGCCCACCAGGCCCTTTCCTTGCCGCCATTCGAACTCTTCTCCTGGCCTCCATCTCGGCAGCACCCTTGAACTTGGGAATAAACTGAACGACCTTCGCAACTGGTACCTCGTCTGGGGCCGTAGCCTGGTGCACATTAACAGCCGGCTCGGGAGATTCTTCTCCATCAGAATCCTCGATTTTAATCCAGCTATCTCCAGGAGCTGACTGGACCAACGACTTCGCGATCGGGACGGTGGTGCTCAATGCCCCTTGTACCGGGGCGTTGTCCGAAACGAAGTTCTTCATATCCTGCTGGTGAAGAACGACCGATGCCCGTTTAGATGTGGATGCCCGTTTTCCATTAACGCGAAGACCCAGCCCCCCAGAGCGCCCGCCCATGATGGTTTGCGTGTGCTTCAGTCGAGAACCAGGAAGACCTAACGGCCTCTCTTGCTCGTCTTCACTGACATTTGGACTTGACGGCAGTGTCAACCCAGGCCATCGGTCCGCATCTGCAAGTCCAGCTGCAAGGATGTATGGGTTTTGCTGGTAAGCAGAATCCAAGGATATAATGCGGGGTCCATAAGGGTCGTCCACGTCCCTCAGATAGGATAGACGAAGGCTATGGATCAGAAAGCTAATAAAGAATAATGAGCAGTACGAAGTATGAGACAACAATTAACGTACTCTGTATCACTAATTAGCGACATATCGCATAGCGAGAGCTGAGCTGTATATCGTCGGCGATGGCAATGACGAAGGATAATTGGTCAACACTCCCACGAGCTTTTGGGATAGGCGGACCGGTGACTATTATGCGTCATGTCATTGACCAATGCCCTCTCTCCTCCGACTTGCATTCCAACGAGGCATTGAATCATCGACTCTCTGTCGAACGCGTGCCCTTCACACATCCAATTTCATCAATCCCTCCACCCCACAAAGCTCAGTAAACCAAGATGAGATCGATCACTTTTCAAAGCTCTCCTCAGAATGGTGGGATGAGCAAGGAGAATTCACCTTCTTGCACAAAATGAATCCAGTTCGCATGCAATTCATCAGAGACAAGATTCTGGAGGTTGTACAGGATGAAACTCCGGAGGTAAATATCGAAAAGGGAGATGTTCTGAAGGATTTGGACGTTCTGGACGTTGGGTGTGGCGGAGGTTTGTTGTCCGAGGTTCGATTTTTAGCGACCACAAATCTTCTACAGCATACTTACGCATATCACCTCAGAGCTTGGCGCGAATGGGTGCTAATACCCTCGGAATTGACGCGTCGGAGTCCAACATTACCATTGCTACTTTGCACGCTTCCGCAGACCCAGCACTTTCGACAACCGCTTCGCAGTCTAGGCTCACCTACCTGAATGCTCCTGCCGAGTCTTTACTGTCTCAGCCTAAAAGATATGATGTCGTATGTTCTATGGAAGTATTAGAACATGTGGATAACCCCTCGGCCTTCCTCTCCTCTTGTGCCGAGCTATTGAAGGTATGCTCAATTTCGAACGGCTCCCATTCGTTATTGAGTTAATTGTTCCTCCTGCAGCCTGGTGGACACCTCTTTCTATCGACAATATCACGCACCCCTCTCGCATATGCCCTCACTATTCTCGTGGCAGAAGATATTCTCGGCCAAGTGACAAAAGGGACGCACACTTACTCAAAATTTATCAAACCTTCTGAACTTGTTCAGTTTTTTCGGGACTATCGATCCCCGCAATCTATCGATCCAACGAACCAGTCGCATTCAGTTTCGAGGCCTTGGATATCAACACCTCCGTCCAGCAGTTACCTGCCTCGGCTCCAAGCGGAACTTCGCGGCCTCATTTATAACCCACTCAAGTCTGGGTGGCATCTTGCTCCCAGAGACACTTGGGGGGCTTTGGAATGTAATTATCTATTTTGGGTGCGGAAACCCAAAGACCGCGACGTATAACAACGCTGTCAACCCCAAGTATCCTATTAGAGTCGGATAAATGGCAATGTCCCTACAAAAAAAAAGGAGGGGTACATAATGCTAGAAGAGGGCGAAGGAAAAGTAACACTTGATTTTAATGTTTGGACTTCTTCGTGCCGCGCCTAGTTTTCTTTCCCTTCCCGCCTGCAGTGGCATCTGAGCCGCTAATCGTCTCTGCTTTCCTCTTCTGTCCAACAAGGTTTCCAGTCGTTTTCACACTAACCACAGTCGACTTTGCTGGGTTCAAAACTTGCGCTTCAGCGAGGGTCCAATCTGTTTGCGCGTCGTCAATTGCATACCTACCAAGTTATAAGGTTGAATAAATAAGTAACAGTATAAAACACGAATGATTGTGATTTCAGCTTACTTTTTAAGATCAAGAGAGCTAAGCATTTCTCGTTGCCTCTCTCTCATCGCATTCGTGACCTCGCTTCCTGCCTGATCCAGTTCTTTTTCCATGGCCGCAGTGACGTTATCAGTTGTCCTGGAAATTGTGTTGCCACCTTCGAGACCGGAGGAAAGGGCCAGAGAAGTGTTGGGATTGGCTTGAGGGATTTCAGCACTGATGGCTGCCTTTTGAATATCGATGAGGCGTTTGCTGATCTTACGAATCATTTTTGCGAAGAGTGCAAGGGTCTGTGATACCGGTAGTTGAAGTTCCGTCTCCAAGTCTTCAACAGCCTTCCTCTGCAAACCAATTGCCAGCAAAATACTGCTCTGCACTGCCGTCAAATGGATAGCCCCTTCCCCAGCTTGTCCATCTCCGCCTTTGTTCGAGGCGCCTAATCGCTTTTGATAATAAAGGTTGGCCACGCATGGCATCAGGTCAAGAATGACGTGGTAGTCGAGCATATTGTTTGCATATGATTCGAGTCGTTTCAGGTCGAAGGGCGTGAGCAACATGGAGAGTTCAGGGGATTTCAGTGCTTCCGTGCGCAATTTAGTTTGGTTGAGATGTGAAGGTTGCTACCAAACATACCGGTTTCCTCTGGGTGATCTTTGATTCCCGCGTTCGCAGCTTCTAGAACACTTAAAGCAGTAATGCTCCCAAATTCACGGAACTTGTACGAGAGTAAGGTGAGGAATCTCCGCCGGAAATCTTGGTCAAGCTCTTAGAGAAGCTTCCATAAGATAAGAGGATGAAATTCACCTTTTGTAAACTCGTGAAGCCAACCCATCTCACTCTCCACAGAATTGTTCAGACCTCGCACCATCACACAAGTGTGTTCTCCTGTCAGCTCACTTGTGGTTTGGCGAAGGTAAAGGGGAACATAGCCGGCTCGTTTCCAAAATCTGATCATGGTCTTGTCAGTACATCTATGAAAACAATAGAAAGGTATGAATCCCACCTAAGCAAGGAAGAGGTCAGTCCATAGGATACACCCAGGTAATCAAGATTTTCGGGTTTGCGTTCTGTTAACCGCTGAAGAAGCGGGGGCATAGCTGATGGAGCTCGTACTGTCGGCGTTTCTGACAAGAGGTCGGCATTCTACAAACAGGAAGTGAGTTCAGGAAAACGGTCAACTAGAACAAAAAAATCTACAGGATCAATGGCAGTGGCATCAGGATAATGGGCATCAGGTTTGGGTGATTCATCAAGGTTGAAATATTCGCCGCTATAAAATGAATTAAGTGCTTGGAGCGCTCTTGAACCATATCCCATCTGAAGCCAAAGAAATTGTCAATACATCATCACATGGGGTTCAAGAATCTTGGACTGACACTGGCATAATCAGGATGACAAGCAATTCTAACGACCCTGGCACCGCTCAACTTTGCGAACCCGTTCTCCTGGAATTGCTGTGCAATCAACCAGGGAATCATATCGCCACCCGCTCTCATGCCTCTGCCCAACCCGTCGAGAATCGCTTCCTTGCTGATTTGACCCTCTAACGCAACTTGAAGCACGACAAGGGGTTCGGGTAAATGGCTCTCGTCGTCCTTGATCGGCGGCAAGAGCACGAAGAGGTGGTGTGCAGGTGCATCCGACAGAAGTTGAAGGTCGTTCGGTTGATTTTTGTAGTGGGAGGCAACGTACAGTGCCATCATTCGTTGCAGGAAAACCTCTGAAGCAGGGTGGTAGCTGAACAGGGTGTCACGACTGACGTAGAATAGTTCGCACGTTGAAGGGTGGGGGCATCCTTGCGCGTCCGAACGAGGGAGGATTGTGGCGTCCAGGCACAGCAACCCATTCAGCCATTTTTCGATCTCGTCACCAGAGGAGTAGCGGATCGGTGTCTCGAGCTTGATTTCGCGTAATGACCGTGATTTAGGTGACGCCTTGACCACGGGCTTCTTGCTGGATGAACCGGTTATAGTGGCTTCGTCCTTGTCTTGACCTGCAACATCTTTCGATAGTGAAGGCCTCGTGCTTTCGCGGAGTTGTTGAATGAGTTTCAGAGATAATGAGCGACCAGTTCCTTCGTATCCATTAATAGTTGACGCAAGGAAGACGAGGTAAGGCCCAATGAGGTTGCGAACAAGTGGCAAAGGGATGGCGGCAGCTTCGTCGATGATGACCAATTCTGCTTGACCTAGAACATGGGCGTCTTGAGGTTGGATATACTATACATTTCAAAGTGTAAAGTAAGCGATGACAAGAAATGGTCATAAAAAAGGAAATAGCATACCTGAACGGTTTGCCGGTGGTCTCTAAATACGTTAACCCTCACGACCGACTTGCCAGATTCCTCCCTATTCTCTCCGAGTCCTTGAGCCACAGCAATGTCGTAGTCCAAGTGTTCCTCATATCCCAAGGCATCTAAACCTTTGAAAACAAACTCGAAAAGTGTCTTAAGATTCTCGGGGCTCGGACTCGTGACAAAAATGTTAGCATAACCATGAGCTAAAGCAGCAGCGATCGCCAACCCGAGAGCAGCACTCTTGCCCCGTCCCCTGGCTGCAGTAAGCGTAACCGTCGAAGAAAGAGTCTTCTCAGCAATGGCATCGATGAAAGTAAGAATAGCTTGGGCCTGATCGATAGTTTTTGCCAGTTTAACAAGGTCGCCTGCAGGTTTTGTATCTGCCAATGATTCCCTGAGTTCACGCAGCTGGTACTCCGCGGGGTCGGTTTCTTTGCCTTTGCCTGGGGTATCCTCAATGGGTTTAATGTCTTTTCCGCGAGAGATGGGCAACACATTGAGTTCATCGTCCAAGACGAGACAGTCGGGACAGGATCCAAGGGAAAGGATGAATCGCTCGTTAAACCGTGCCACAACGGAATCATGCGAGGAGGTGCGGTATCGTGAATGCACATCCTAAGCATATGGATAGGTTGATTAATCCTTGGGCTTGATTACTGGGCCATAGCACTCACCATCGTCATTGTGTATAGCTGTTTTAGGGACGTCATTGTCTTGAGCAACAAAACCACCAAACCGCCGCCCTCTACGGTTTCAATCGTTCGGGCGAGTAGATTAGGTGTTATGGCTTCGAAGTCCTGCAGGACGAGCATTCCATACGTGTTTCCAAGAATTTTATGAGATTCCTTGTAGTAACTTTTGTTTGATTATAATATTTGACCAAAATTGGAGAGAAGTTCATGGAGAAGAGAAAATAAAGCGACAAGGAATGAGACCACAAAAATGGACAAAACAGAAATTGGACGCACGTATATCGAATGTCAGTAACCGTCACGAAAATCTCGAACGGATTCTGGTCGTTAGCCTCCCGAACGCCTCGTTTCACATCTCTCTTAATCTTCGCCTCCCTTTTCTTGCGATGGCTCGTGAACCCCAGTTCTTTTTTGTAACACCATAATACAGATGGTCGTGCGGATACACGTGCTTGGGAGAGGAGAAAGTGAAGATTTACAATCTGGAAGCACGGTTTTAACAAGTTGCATGGTCAAGGATAGAGATTCTCCCACTTGGTCACGACCTTTATCACCAACGAGCACTACAAATGACCGGTGATTAAGTTTGACATTATTGTTGATGAGAATGGGTATCCGTGGGTCGAGCTGTTTGCGCATTGTGATCGCGTCTCCTGTGAGGCAAAGGAGATTCGAGAAGGCAAATTTTGGATCGGCTTCGCACGGCCCGGTTTAGACTCGTCGCTCAACCATATTCACCTTGAATCTATTCTTCCTTCTTCCTATCCCTCCCTAAATATCTCCTTCCACTAAAATTTTCAATCCCCTCTTCCTTGTACCTTATGTATCTGCCCACCTTATCACGAGCTGGCGAGGTAGTTTAGCTACCTGAGTTATTATGTAACGTAGTCAGCCTGAATTTATTACCATTACCATTACCATCACATTGATCTCTCAGGTCTCATAACCCATAACCTGAGAGGTACGACTGTAACCATTACACTAGAGGCTAGAGCAAATCTGGTATACACAGTGACTCTGATTTTTACTTCCATTTATCCTGTTCCTCCACTTTTACTGCCTTTTGGACAAGTTTACCCACCCGCATCGCCATATCCATCGCCATGACCAGTTGCACTAAAAAGAAAGGAACATAACAAGAGAGCAGTACGAGCCGTTGTTCCTGTGTGAGAGCACCGACAGGGTTATCAAGTGTGGGGATGTTGGACCCAGCAACATAACGAACGCTGGGCATTTGAATTATGGTGGTCAGGGATGCAAGGGTGGTTGTGGCAGACGAGGCGCCGTAAAGTACGAGAAGTGAGTATATCGAGCGAGAACCTGCAGGAAGGGAACGTTTAATCAAATTGACTTGGAGAGCTGAAATTTACCTTTATACAAATCTCTAAGGGCCAGAATGAACACAGGAACTTGGAATAACCTGGATTGAAAAATGAGAGCACATAGAATAGATGAACGAACAGAGACATACGCCTCGAGCACAATGAAGGTCTTGAACCACATCAAATGTGTACTATCACCAAACACCCCCGCGATGCCTCCAACTAGAGGGTCTTTCGACAGGTTGATGTAGAAACTCAGGAGGTTATGCATGAAGCCTGGTACCCATGATGGTGGGTAGATATATTGCAAGTCAATGATTAGCGTCGATGGAAGGTGGATCTGGTTTTGATAGCAAGAAATGGGGGATATGCGTAATGTGTGTGTTGTGGAATAGGGAAGGAGAAAGGATATTTGTTAGGATACGAAGGGGTCAGAGCGAGGAGAGGGAGAGGAATGGAACGGAGCATACCGCGAAAAAGAGAAAATACAACAAGTCAAGTGGGCGCGCTGTGAGCGGCAGCTGTGAATACCGTTTGTAGACACCGTTTTGTTTCTCGTAGTTGACCAACATCACGCTTCAATAATTGAAGTCCTCTTGAATCTTCTTTTAGTAGGATGCTTCCAAGTTGAAACACGTCAGTTCGAAATTTGGCTCGATCACGTGAATTCTGACAGAACGGAAATAGACGGAAATGACATAGCGCAGAATGGCGCTGAAAAGGGGTATAACTTCCTTATGTAGATGGAGGCTGAAAATACTGTACTAAATCCTCCAATTTGGCAGTCATTGGCAGGCCAATGATCGAAAGGGTACCGTTCTTTGACCGAACGATATTCACTCGGAAGGCGCTATATAAGTCGATTTGGGCCGGCTTCCAAGTCCAGACTATATTTCTTCATCGTTAGGTTTTCTAGCTAACCATCGAGGATGAAATAAATGCAAACCTTTTCATAGACTTTCTCAACCCACTCCATGGTGTCAACAGAATCCTGCTTCTCAAGCCACACCTCTGGTTCACGTCCTCGTATACGATCAACCAAAGCCTCCAATTGGAACCGCCAAGTTGTCCACCAATCTTCACCTTTCCCTTCTGTGCCTTTATATATCTTCTCTACTCGGGTGTGGCCACCTTTAATTTTCACAGTGATGGAATGATACAGGGTGGGCAAGACAAAATTGAACATCTCAAGACTTCCAAGCTCGCCCTGAACGAGAAGCGTGATTTGGGGGATCTTTGGAATGAAACCGAAAGTGTGCGGAGCACTGAGGTCGCACGCGATAGTCGCAGTGATATCTTCAGGAAGTCCTAAGGTCGCCTCCATCCGACGGTCGACATTTTTCACGTATGACGCGGGAACAGATGCTGGCTCATAAGCCACGGGCGTTGCGGCAAGAACAGAGGTTGGATTCAAAGATGACATATACCTTATGCAATTCACCGCGTAACCTGGGCGAAGCATGTGTTTTCAGTTGACACGCAATGCAGAGAATCGCACGAAACGCCCACATCCCAAATCCATAAGTGCTCCCCCTCCCAAAGCGTGGTCGTATCGGATGTCACCATCCCCGACCATGCCTTTCGTCAGTATCATCTTCACATCGAGATTCTTCACTACCCCAAGTTCGCCACTGTCAATGATGGCCTTTGCTCTTTTTAACGCGGGATGAAACCTACGTGGAAATGGTAAAGGCAAACGGCTAATGGAGCGAAAAAGATAGCCTTACCGGTAATGATACGCGTCAAGGAGAATAAGTCCTTGTTTTTCTGCATACTCAAACATACGTTGAGTCTCTTCCGCTGTGTCGGCCGATGGTTTCTCGTTCAGGACATGTTTTCCCGCTGCGAGAGCTTTCATCGTCCATTCATAGTGCAAAGCATTGGGTAACTGCGCCGATGAGTCCCAGCTATCGCGACAACGCAGAAATAAATCTTACTGGATTATACACGACATCGACATCAGGATCATCCAGGAGGGCTATGTTGACAATGTAATCATGTAACCAAGAATGTACCACAAATGCGTACCTTGGTACCCTTCGTACGACTTCTCGATGTCATATTTCTTGGCAAAGGACTCGGCTTTGGCCTTACTACGCGCAGCGACGGCGTAGACGATCACATCTGGATGTGAACGTGCAGGTAAAATAAGGGCCCCAGGGGCAATTGCGGCAGCGCCAAGAATGCCGAATTTAAGGGGCTTTGGGTCTGTTGATTTTGGAACCAAAGGCGGGTTTGCCACCTTGACATTTGGGCGTTGTAATTAGGGGACGAAAACAAGGATTTTGATGTAGACTCACCGCGTATAATCGCTTTACAAATGAAGCCATTCAATAAAATTTCCTTCAAGCCGCAGTGGGTGCAGTGATAGTCTGATAATGATCATGACTACGGTGTTACAGGACCGACCGGTCCGGCCCGGGTAGAACAAACCGGTGGTCTTCGCTGGATACTTACGACAGGATAACTCGTGCTTCGCACGGTGCGAGGGTGTAGTATTCTATACAATGAAGAAAATTTGGAGTGTTTATAGCGATCATTGGACTCGCAATATAAGCGTTACTTAGTGCTGAGCGCTTAGGCTTGATTATATCACCAATATACATAAGCGCCCAAGGCGTTGACATTGATGATTGCATCAACAATGGCAATCATTGGACCGATACAACTCACATCCAATGCAATTAAGAATTTAAAAGCATAAAATTGACTTGTGAAATGATGAGTAGCTCTTGCAGAAGCAAAGGAGTCCGGAGGAGGAGCAGTGTGCTACTAGATGTCGGCAGCACTGCTAAAATTGTGATTGGGACTGGCACGTTGTTTAGGTAGTCAATTAATTGATTTAAGGGAGGGGAATCGGGATTTTCTTCAACGTGAATGGCCGTTATGATTGTTCGGGAGGTCACTGTGGCTGGTAAAATTACTTCGGTTTGGCCAGGATGAAGACGGAAGGTGATTGGTACATCCTTCACGTAGAAAAATTACGGAAGGGACTCGGTCTACATTGATGTCTTCACGGAGGTCCTCGCAGGTGAAAGGTGTTCCAATCTTCAAACGTTTGGTAAATGCTTTACACCAATGCTGGGTGAAGGTCCGTCCGTCCATCTTCGAA
>Ga0307517_10007893_pt1 | contig 15390 bp, 17 predicted proteins | sample 23_EM_MG_FD_194515 | JGI IMG/M metagenome (GOLD analysis project Ga0307517, IMG submission 194515) | Populus trichocarpa ectomycorrhiza microbial communities from riparian zone in the Pacific Northwest, United States - 23_EM | ecosystem: Host-associated > Plants > Roots > Unclassified | place...
CCGAACGACGGGCAGCGGGTATGTTGATGTTACTATTTGCGATTTGTGCTTAACACCGTTGTTGCAGAGCCCACGGATCCGACGGTGGGCACAGTCGGTGTACAGGGCTGATGCCAGTGATGCAGAGACGTTGGGACCACAGGACTCAGGATCTGTGATCAAATATTGATTGATTAGAACAATTCTCTTTTGTACTTCATCTGTACATTCCCATTTTCTCTCTTCACCATGGCCCCTCGTAAACTCCCAAGGGATCTTCCCAAGCTACCTTTGTCCGCGTTTACGCCTCCTAACTCCAGTGCCCTGGACTCGTTTCCTTTGCCACCCAGTCCTAGCAACCTCCACCCAACCCAGGTTATCGATGCCAATGTCGTGTCCAAAGATCTGAACTACAGTCAGTGGAAGAAGGAGGCTGGCCAGTCCATCGGTAGCAAGATTCGAGGTGTCGTCCTCGCTCTGCCCGGCACAGAGCTAAAGACCGTACTCACCCAGTAAGTGATCATTCAAGATCAATCACTATTGCAACTCAACTTCAACCTGGATCACGTCTCGCAGGTTGAAAGAAAGCTCCAAAGAGTCCCAGATTATCTCTTTTATAGTTCCTTTTGAGCTGGAGAAGCCAGATCCTGCAATCGAGACTCTTATCTCGTCTTCCAACGTTCCAACCTCCTTATCCACGATCTTCAAGAAAGACTCGCCAGAGGCAGTCGAAGGTCTACGATGGGCACTCAAGCGTGGTCGCCCAGTGGATATCGATATACAAGCCACCCTCACTGACTCTCTCCTCGAGGGTTTCGAGGATCTGATAGCCAAAGCCGCTGCAGATATTGAGACCGTACCTCCAATCGTCCTTTGTGAGTTGGTTCTGTTAACTTCAATCCTGGCGGCTTTATTGACATTTTGGAAGCCAACATCCTTCCCCCTCCTCATGATCTCGATCTCCCAATTGTTAAGCTCATGAACCACCCGACTTACCTTGCCTTCCAGGCTCAGGTCGCCGCCTTGTCGCTGATTCCCCAAGTCCACGTCAAGTTCCTTCCTCCTTCTTGGGATGCCCCAACTCCGCAAACACCCTTCCCTGGAAGCCCTGTAGAAGCCGCTGATACCCAACAATCAAAGGAATGGAAACGCAGGATCAAGATGTACCGTAAGTCTACTTTTACATCTGTTTCACGTATAAGACGCTGACTGGCCATCGTAGTTGGCCCAGTTATGGAAGCCTTTGGATACCAACGTATAATTTTCGGATCATCTCCTTCTTCTTCTTCACGAGGTCCCTCCAATGTTGGAGACTGGTACGAAATCGCCAGGGAATCTCTCGCAGAGCTCGGCATTGAGCAAGACTTCGTTGAAGGCGTTTTCCATGGCAACGCCGCGAAGGTATACGGAAAGGAGGAAAAGACATAAATATTTTGGATTTGGATCAAGGTCGTTTGACTGAATGTTTGTAATTCGTGTGTAAGACAGGGAGTAGTAAATATGACCCCGTACGAGTGGTTGGAACATTGCATACTTAAGATCTTACAGCCTTATGTCTGCGCTAACTCATGACCTTTGGCCCTGACCACAACATGTGAGAAGGGAGCAAACTCTCCCATGCTGTTCAATCGACTCTACTGAAATGTTCATGATATGATTGCTCAAGATTACGTGGACATAGTGATCGCATTACTTCGCTTTCTGGCAACTGGGTGGTCTTCTGCTGCCAATGGGCATATTTCTCTGCATCCTTGCTGCACATCAGAAGAGGTCATCGCGGGTTCCAGAACAACAAAAAGCATAATCCGATTTTCTGGTCGAAGGGTTTTAAGCCAGCTCCTCACGCTGAAGGGGTGTTCAGGGGCACCTGGTGATTGGAAGCCCCATAAGGGGCGAAATTCCGTGTTAGTGTAGGAAGGAATTTCCAAATCAAAAATTGGAAAGATGGTTGACACATGCCTCAGGTCCCAGGCCTGATATAGCATGATTTAGATGATCATTCATGCCAATTGCGACAGATCCCAAAGTGTAGTATGCCAGTCCGGAAGAGAACACAATATCAACAGGGATTGTTGAGGGAAGATACCTCCTAATGGACTAGAAGAACTCGTGAACTTGATTCTCGAACATCTTCGCAAACCCTTGAATGGCATGGTGGAAATTATAAGGATCGCCTGCGCCTTTTTGGTCTAGTTCTGCGATTATATGTGACAAAGCCCACTCTGAAATTGGTTGCACGAGACAACTTGGGAGAGAATTCGTCAAATCCCCTGTTGGATCGGTTGGCCCAAGCGCATAAGAACATCATCTCCTGGGCGCGAATGAGGCAGGGATGAAAAGATAATATAGTAGGCAAGTTTTGCCTTCGATGATGATTAGTCCGTTAGTTGGCCGACCCTGGAGCTTCCTGGCGTGGTTGTTCCTAAGGGCGGGATGAATCGGTTAGAATGGCGAACCACTCGCACTAGCAATTGGACGTGAAAATAACACTCGGAACGTCATCTGCAGGCTCTTCATCCCAGCACCCCGAGACGATATCAACCGCTGTCATTTTTGGAGCTCGATATGTAGGATGAAAATCGTTGTGGAGACTCACGCCACAGCACAAACGTCAAAATTGCCTTATTTAAACGGCTCTATTATTTTAATACCAAATATGTAAGTAGTTCGTGTGAGTGATCAGACAATTCCTCTGGACCTACGAGAGACTTGACAGCAACCGCCACCAGCCGCCACCGCGATATTGCTATGGTGCAAATACTTCATCCTGTCCTTGTATTCTTCTAGGGGTCAGTCCTATCGGAGTCCTGCACAATTGCCTTTCTTGTCGTTTTAGCCGACAGCTTGAACCCGACTTGTGAGAGAACCACCAATTCGGCTCTCTCGAGCTTCGTTCCTCATTATATTCTAGGAATTCTTGTTCCCCGCCACTTAATGTCTCGGATGGATGATTTTGGTGGCGAAATAGGTCGTGGTAGGCGGCATTCAGGAAATGATTCGTCGTACGTCAATTTCGATGTTGAAGTCATTTTGGCACTAACAAAAGAACTTATCCATAGGAGTAGCCGGGACTCATCTCCAAGACCTGTTGTAAGTGGAGATATTACCGAGAGACGTTCTACGAATAGTAATATTCTCTAGGCTCAGAAGCGTCCCTTCTCACCTGCTGCGTCAGAAGACGACTCTTTGGGTATTGCAAACGATGATACGCCTCCTCCACCAGAGAGACCTATTATTCGGCAAGCAGTGGCATTTTCATCAGGCCAGCCTCCACCGAGCATAAACACGTACGAAGCGGGCCCTACAGCTGCCCCGAAGCCTGGATTTTTCTTGCCAGGTCAAGAGGTTCCCCAGCCACCCAAGGTAAAGACACAAAAGTCCAAGAAAACTGCGCAAAAGCGACCAAGAAAAACCGACGCGTATCCTGGGCAGACTACAAGATTTCGTCTTCAAACATATGATGCGACTCCAAGCACCGTGCCACCAATTGATCACGGCTCGGGTCCGTATTCTTCCATGTACCGTGCCTCAAGCGGCCTGCGTCAAAATTCTCCCTCGGTTTCCAATTCTTCGAATGGGGGATATCCGAGCAGCTCAACGACATCGTCTAATCCTCATCTCCAAGAAGTCAGAGCTTCTGCATCTGCGCGACCCCCACCGCCTTCCGGTCCATCGAGAAATGAAGATAGGGCATCACATGCATTACATCCTGACCAGCATCCTTCACCTTATAATCAAAATACATATTATTCGCAACATCCACCACCATCCACCCTTCCTTCTCAACCTGCCAGAACACCATCTTCAACGGCTAGCAGTTCTTACTATCGAAACAACTACGAAACCAATATGCCGGACCCAGAGATGGCACTCCCTCTTCGAGAGTCCCCACGCCGAAGAAGCCACACCCATGCCTCAGGATTAAACTCGGGTCAAGCCACCACAAGTCCTAGTAAGAAACCTCGTATTCAAGGTTGAAGTATGTGCTTATTGTCTTTTTGTAGTTCACAAACGGAAACAGAACCAACGTATGGTTACTATCCTAATACAGGACGTACGAAGCGGAACGACAGATCATCAGCTTGCTGAAGTGAAGATAGCTTTACGTACAGGCGATGACCCACAAGATGGTTATTGGGCTGATGCCAGGGAACTAGTCAGTTTCGCCAGAGTTCATTCACCCAGGTGTAGCTCTGATTGATGATTTCAGAGTGAGCAACTGCAAATCAGCCCATCCAGGATAGATGGTAAAGGATAATTAGATTTTTTCCCTGAATTTTCATTCTTCTCAATGTTTCAACTACACAGGTCCTGCCAGAGCATATACTCTGCGAGGGAAATATAGGCAATTTATCTTGCGCGTTTCACCTGATAACGTTGACGAATTCATATCCTCGAACATTGTCATCCAACCAGATCGGACTCTGGATTTGGTTGTGGAGATGGTACGTGTCAGTAACCCACTTTTTTCCTTTGGCACCCACTTCCAGGACAGCTGCCGCCTCTAGGTGCACCGCCGCCTCCCCCAAGAATACCACCCGAGCTAGTGGCCCCAAATTTCGATGAGTGTGATACCCTCCAATCCAATGCGATGGATGTCGACCAGCGGAGAGAATCCTTGGAAATGCGGAGTTCCCGCAAGCGCTTGAATTCACCTTCTTTTGATGACTACGACAATCATAATTCCAATGGACAACAACATCCGGTCATGAACAAGGTCCCTCGAAATGACTACGGTTGGGAACACTCTCCTCGGCAAACACCTCGTCATTCGAGTTCCCATCTCCCCAATCATCCTTCCATCGAGACTGTTGTCGGTCGTCCCAAAAAACGGGGCTCTGCGAAAGAACCATCGTCAGATAAATATCCACATGGTGGAAATCTTTCGAAATCCCCACCACCACGTCCTCCCCAATCTCCTCCACTTCCAGCGGAACCCCTCTATGCACCTCGCCGTGGTCACTCAGAGGATGAATTAGAACCAGCAGATGACCCTTATATCCTAGCTGTTGACCGTATGTTACAGGCCGATCAAACATTACCTTGGGCAGATTTCTTCAAAGCTCGAGCTGGCAAAAGGGTCTGCGATGTCGTCAAGCAATATGAGTTTCTAACACAGAGGTTCGAGGCGTTAGTTGGGAAGGAGGTTCCAAAGTACCAAGATCGGATTCAAGAGGTAAATTACACTATGTTCTCGATCCTTAGGAACAGCTTTTCTGATTTAAATCGCGCAGATAGATATTATTAATGCTCTGAAAATCGACGACCCGGAAAATTATCTGAGCGTTTGCAAAGAAACTACACAACTTTTGCGCCTCTATGGAAGCCACGGGTACAATTGCATTGACCCCAGAGTCGCGAGCATGGTCACTGATCAATCACCACCTGCTTATAATGCGAACCCTCATAAAAGGCTTTTGCATCTTTTACGGGAAGTTGACAAAACGTTCACCGAAGGGGAGTCAGCCCACTTACGAACGCTGGCAGAGGCGGGGGTTTAATCAAATGGATGCAGTAAACTCTTGGTTTGCAGTGGCAGTTCTAGTTTGTACAATACTAATTGCTTTCCTACAATTTCATAAAACGTTTGGAAGCGGACTGTAAACGAAGTCGTCCTCTTCTGAAACCGGTTAAGGAAAAAAGAAAAAAACTAAATAAAACATTTGGAAATTGATAAGATAACAATTGAGGCGGCGCCACAATAATTGGACGCGGCCGACGCGTATTTCTGTTCACTTCATTTGCACCGATATGTCGAGCATCGAACTCATCAATCCAAAAGCAGAGAGTGTACGGAGGGCAGCGGCTCTTCAGGTGAGTGGTTTTTGTTCCCCATAAACCTCATACTTATCGTAATCAATTAGGTGAACACCAATGGAGCGATGGGGCTGGCGAATGTAGTTAAAGGAAACTTGGGTAGGCGTTGTGCGCCTAAAATTTTCATGTCTTTTCTTATCGAGATATTTTCAAGGTCCCAGAGGAACGTTAAAAATGCTCGTAGACGGTGCTGGGCAAATTAAAATAACCAAGGACGGAAAGGTCCTACTTTCTGAGATGCAGATCCAAAATCCAACAGCGGCCATGATTGCGCGAACGGCTGTCGCGCAAGACGATCAAGTTGGAGATGGGACAACTTCCGTTGTACTTTTGGTTGGGGAACTATTGAAGCAGGCAGATCGTTTTATCTCTGAAGGAGTTCATCCGACAGTGATCGGTGAAGGCTTTGACCTCGCGAAAAAGGAGGCACTTGCTGTATGCACCAATTTATTTTCACCAAACCATTCCTCTGACAACGATTCTTTAGTTTCTCGACACCTTTAAGCATCCAGTAAACCTTGATCGTGCGACTCTCATCAACATCGCCAACACCTCGCTATCAACGAAGCTCAATAGCAGTCTTGCAAAGCAACTTGCTGCGGATGTTGTCGATGCTGTCACAGCTATTCGCCCTCGTCCTCCTGTTCAAGGTATGAGAAATTCATATGGAGAAATCTTCTAAAACTGATCCAAGTGTAGGGGGTCCAGAACAATGGCGAGAGCCTATAGATCTTCATATGATTGAAATTATGAAAATGCAACACAGGACTGCGTCCGAAACCCAGCTTGTTCGCGGGCTTGTGCTTGATCATGGTGCCCGGCACCCGGATATGCCCAAGCGCGTCGAAAATGCCTTCGTCCTCACCTTGAACGTCAGCTTGGAGTATGAAAAGACGTGAGTGAAAATCTGAAGAATGAGAAACCCATATATTAACTAGGATATAACGCAGTGAAGTCAATTCCAGCTTCTTCTATTCATCCGCAGAGCAGCGTGAAAAGCTCGTAGAGTCAGAGCGCAGATTCCTCGACGCCAAGCTTCAAAAGATTGTCGCACTAAAGAATCTCGTTTGTGATCAAGCCGTCGATTCGAAAGAGAAGAAGAAGAACTTCGTTGTTATCAACCAGAAGGGTATCGATCCCATGAGTTTGGATGTCCTTGCAAAGAACGGCATATTCGCCCTTCGCAGAGCTAAACGACGCAACATGGAAAGGTGAGAATTCTCGTATCACCTTTGCACCAACTACAACAACTACAACGGTTGTATCTTAGGCTTCAACTTGTGTGCGGAGGTGTTGCACAGAATTCTGTTGATGATCTTACACCTGCGATTCTTGGCTGGGCAGGGCTTGTTTACGAGCACACATTAGGAGAGGAGAAATTCACCTTTATCGAAGATGTCAAAGATCCGAAATCTGTCACCCTTCTCATCAAAGGCCCTAATCCTCATACAATCCAGCAAATTCAAGATGCTCTTCGAGATGGAATTCGGGCGGTGAAAAATGCCATCGAAGACGAGTGCCTTATCCCCGGTGCAGGTGCATTTGAGGTTGCATGCTCAGCACACCTCAGCGGACCAGTCAAGAAAAGCGCCAAAGGTCGCGTCAAGATGGGTGTCCAGGCGTTCGCAGATGCTTTGCTTATCATCCCCAAAACACTTGCTTCAAATGGTGGTTTCGATGTCCAGGACGTTGTCGTGGCCTTACAGGTGCGTTCTCCATTTCCTCTGGTACATTTCATTGGATGATTTAATTCTTAATTAATCCTAGGAGGAACAAGCAGAAGGCAATGTTGTTGGGATCGATCTACAATCGGGAGAGCCATTTGATCCTACCGTATCTGGCATCTGGGATAACTATAGAGTAAAACGACAAATGCTACATTCATGGTAAGTTTTTCGGTCTAATCTAAGTCGGCATCTGCTTCTAATGCATTAAATCAAAGTTCCGTCATTGCGGTCAACCTCCTGTCCACGGACGAGATCTTGCGTGCGGGACGCAGCTCACTAAAACCTGACGGCCAACAATGATCAGTATAATCATACAATGTTTAATTAGTTATCAATGATCAATCTCAGCTTGCATAGCTAACCACGTTTTAGGGCCAATTGAATAAATGAACGTTAACGAGAACCGTGTACGTGTATACCAAGTGAAAACTATTACTAATAAGAGGGCGCATCGACCAAAATGTAACTGAAGCGATAATGATAAAAGGATATACATAAACTGGATGCAAGATGAGCGGAGAGCTGTAGTTGACAAATAATTTACTGCGAGGGGTATTACAGATCGTTAATTTAAGCCTCTGAGGCATCAGAAGCATCGTCCCAGCCAGCGCTAATAAAGGTGGGCGTTGTTCCTGAATTTAGGGAGGGGAAAGCGGTGCTTTTCGGGATGTAAGAGTTAGAAGAAGAGGGGGGTTGAAGAACAGGGTAAGTGTGTCGCAGTTTATGAGCAACTGCGCTGTCATCAGAAAATGGGAAGCCGTCGTCAGAAAGTGGACTAAGGACAATGTCTTGATCGAGGGAATGACTCTGTAGCGAGGGAATTAATAATCGTAAATTCGCGAAATATGTCGCAAACGATCTTACCTCCACACTTGAGGTATCCAACGGCGGTGGTTTCTTCTTGACGACATGCCCAAGAGAGGCCGAAGGCCCATTCCATCGACTCTTTGCGAAAGAGAACGGCGTCGGTTTCAAAGTCAGAGAACCTCTCAACGAAGGAGAATACATTGGTTCGTCATCTGGCCCGGCGACATCTACAACAGAGGATTGGTCGTCTTCAGGGGTCTCAGGGTGTTTCTCGTCTTCAGAAGAAGAGTCATCCAAGACCACCGGCCCTGACCACGCATGCAGAGCAAACTGGAGAGGATTAGGATTGGAAAACAGTCTTCCTCCCCGAAATCCCGAAACAGGGCGTGGCAAAACCCTTAGCGCAGCGGTAGGTTCTTCAACCTGTTCCTCGACGGCGGCTGCCCTCTTACGAGGAGATTCCTCCACTTCTTCCACATCGTCGTTGGCGCGTTTACGACGAGGGGAAGTCCTGTTCGCCCGTTGATCGTTACCGCTCCCATCGGTGCTGCCCTCACAAGAGGCAGAACGTCCATTCTCATGGGCATGGGAGGACGAGGCCGATTCACCGCTCTTCCTAGACGATTTGTCCTTCCTTCCGAAACGCCCGTTACCTGCCCTCGGTTGAGAGGAGACCGATTTTCCCGCCTCAACAAGGCGCTCCTCTGCCTTGATTTTGCTTTGGCTCACTCGCTTCGGCGAGGGAAGGCGGGGACGACCGCGTCCACGCTTCTCAACAAGTTCTGGAGACGGCATCCGCCTCGATTTCTTCAGGAACGAAGAGTATGTCTTTGTGACCTTGGGCTTGTGACGGAGTGGCTCAGGTTCCGATTTCCGTCGTTTAATAGGGCGTTCCTCTGCGTCTTCTTGTTCACGAAGATGTTTCTTCGACTTGTTTTTCGAAGCCGAAGCCGCAACAGCAAGCTTGCGAACGAGCATCTGCAAGTTCTTGTCGGTGACTTTAAGAACTTCCGCGGGCGATTCATTTTCCGGTGTTACAGAGATCGTGCCGCGAGGGGCCACACGAGATGGCCATGGAAATTGATAGATGGCAAAATGTCGGATACAACTGGAGAAAAGAATAATATTAAAGATCTTTATGAGAACAAGGGAAAAAGTGGACGTACCGAGGGCACTCTTGTTTCTTCATCTTCCCCAAGGAGTTTGAACTCGCGCCAAGTCCCCAAACAACTTTGGAATCGACAGTAATCACGGGCAATATATTCGAACATGTGGAGCAAGTAGGCAGGCCATGTTTGGGAGGAGGTGGCTTCAGAGGCACCTTGGGTAATTCGGCGATGGATGGGCGGGTGCGGAGGCTACGGCTTTCAGGTTCCTCCCTCTTAATTTTTGGCTCGCCTTTGGAAGAACCTTTGTACGTCCGTCCAGAGGCCGGAGTGGAGGTGGCTGTGGGCGTAGAGCTACCCTTGCTCTTCTTGTCCGACAACAACAATGTAGATACAGATCGCGTGAGCCTTCTGGGAGAGGGTTCAATACTGCGGCTGAGGGGAGATGCATCCTTCGAGCCACGTGCACTGTTTCTAGAATTTACGGCATCGAGAGCCCTCGCTCGTTGTCGACGAGTGGCAATGATGGACCGAAATGGTGTAGACTGGTTGCTTTTCGGTGTGCCTGAGCGATCCGTAGAAGGGGTCAACTCGGTGAGGGACGAAGAACAGCGTGAAAGGCCCAGACCCCGAACGGGCGTCATCAAGCCAGGTGTTGAATGCTTTCCAGGAGTTGCACCATCAGAGGGGGCCATGGAAGGTGCCAACGACGTCAATTCGGATCCTGTGTCAATCTCGGCAGTTAGTTCGATTTCTCCATCTGCAGGAATGTCCTTTGCATCTGCTAATGGGACTTTGTCTTCATCTTCCTCGTCTTCGCTGTCATCACTATCGTCGGGTTTCGTAACAGCATAAACCCCTCGACGAGTCCGGCGCTCATTGACGTTCAGGACGGGCTTTTGTTGGACTGAACTATCCGAGTCGCTTGTGGAAGAGTCCGAATCGCTATCAGAATCCGAGTCTGAGCCAGAACTCGAGTCCAAACTCGATTCCTTATCTTCGTTCTGGTGATCGGGAGAATAGCCTCCTTTGCTGCTCTTCTCGCATGTCTCGCAAAGACAGTGCTTATTCTTCTTGCCGACTAAAAGGTTTACACGAGTCAGCATGGTTTTCTTCAAAGAGAATCGCAAGGAACCTAATGACGTACAATACCCATCACCATAATGAGCCGTGATTTCTTCGCCAATGGCAATCGGCCTGAGGACTCTAAAGGTGATGTATCTGCCCTCACGGAATAATTCACAATTGTTGTTACAATCATGCTGTCAATCAATATCAAAAATAGGATCATGAGAGTTGAAAGGGGATCACTCACATTTACAAACCGGGCTGGTCCCAGGAACAGATGGTTCTTCTTCATGGACTTCGAATGAATAACACTGAAGTCACGGCGAATATCAGAATTCCTGAGGTTCGTCCGCTTGAGCTCTTTATCTTCCTCATTTGAAAGGTTGGCCATCGACCCCTTGAGCTCAGTGACTACTGAGCTAGGGGCAAGGTTACGAGTGGCTAGTATACACAGTTCGGATTTGCCAGTCTTGTGAGAGTAGCGAGACGTGTGTGCAATTTCAATGGTACCCGAGGGATTGTAAAGCTCGAAGTAGCGAGAAGCGTGTCTGGAATTAAAAGCACCTGTGAGATGGAAATGTCTGTTATGTACAGCGTACTCACGTGGCGAAGGCATTTATCTGTTTTTGAGTATATGATTTGAGATAGTAACGTATAGAGGGAAGGCTAGGAAGGAGGAAGCGATCAGCACGGGTTCATGGTAGACGACGCGGTGGGGCGGTGCGACGTACGTGAGAAGTTCATCGACGGCTTGACGGACAACTTGTTGCAGAGGCAGCTTGTTACCTACAAGCTGCATGGGAACGCGACGAATGAGCAAGTCGCGTCGAAGGTTAATGGAAACGAAAATTGTGGAACCGGGACTCACGCGTCGAACAATTTTCATAAGGTCTTGGGTGTCTGTCTTTGGTAGCCTGCGCGAGGAGTCCATCTTGTGAACCATGAGAGGAACGGTGCCTGTTCCAAGCTTTTCGACGAGAAGATGACTTAGGAAGTCGTCGTCCTTGGAGAGGTCGCGCATGTTCATCATCTTCGTCGGACGCCATGTGAGGGTCGCTGAGGAAGACGAGACACGAGAAGCTGAGGAGGAGGAGGCGGGTGCCATTGAGGCGGGTGCCTGTGAACGGGAAAGAAGAAGACGGAGGAGCTGAAATGGTGGTGGTCAAAAAGTGAAAGGCAGTGAGATGCTGTGGAAGCCGCGCTGGCTTTCACCAAAAGATCAATTTCCGACTTATATAAGCAGACCAGGGTCCTCCTTCATTCATCACGCAAATCGGCCTATCAGGTGTCATGTCATGTATGTATTCAGGTGTGTAAGTACAATAGCTAGCAACCGCAATAGACCCTCAAACGGCGGAATATAACAACAGGCCAACGACTACAACAACAGCTTAAAGCCCACCACGGAGACGCAAAACTAGAAAGAATAAATGAGTTTCAACTTGACAAAAGAACAACGGTCATGACGCACCGAGGTGAAGGGTAGACTCCTTCTGAATGTTGTAGTCAGAGAGAGTACGTCCGTCCTCCAGTTGCTTCCCGGCGAAGATCAAGCGTTGTTGGTCGGGAGGAATCCCTTCCTTGTCCTGAATCTTAGCCTTGACGTTGTCGATCGTGTCCGAGGACTCGACCTCCAAAGTAATTGTCTTTCCAGTAAGAGTCTTTACGAAGATTTGCATACCACCACGGAGGCGAAGGACAAGGTGAAGGGTCGACTCTTTCTGAATGTTGTAGTCGGAAAGCGTACGCCCGTCCTCAAGTTGCTTTCCAGCGAAGATGAGACGCTGCTGGTCGGGGGGAATGCCTTCCTTGTCCTGAATCTTGGCCTTGACATTGTCAATAGTGTCGGAAGATTCCACCTCGAGGGTGATCGTCTTTCCAGTCAAAGTCTTAACGAAGATTTGCATACCACCACGGAGGCGGAGAACGAGATGGAGCGTCGACTCTTTCTGGATATTATAATCCGAAAGAGTGCGACCATCCTCGAGTTGTTTGCCGGCGAAAATGAGGCGTTGCTGATCGGGCGGGATACCCTCCTTGTCTTGAATCTTGGCCTTCACATTATCAATGGTGTCAGATGACTCAACCTCCAAAGTGATTGTCTTTCCCGTAAGGGTCTTGACGAAGATTTGCATACCACCACGAAGACGGAGAACTAGGGAGATGTTAGCCAAGATTCCTTGACGCTAAACATAGAGCTTACCAAGGTGAAGGGTCGACTCCTTCTGGATATTATAATCCGAGAGGGTGCGACCATCCTCAAGCTGTTTGCCCGCGAAGATCAAACGCTGCTGGTCAGGAGGAATGCCCTCCTTGTCCTGAATCTTCGCCTTGACATTATCGATAGTATCTGATGACTCGACCTCAAGAGTGATGGTCTTTCCTGTGAGGGTCTTGACAAAAATCTGCATGCCACCACGGAGACGCAGGACGAGGTGGAGGGTGGACTCCTTTTGGATGTTGTAATCCGACAGAGTGCGTCCATCCTCAAGCTGCTTGCCGGCAAAGATGAGACGCTGCTGATCAGGCGGGATGCTAATGGAAAGATAAGCTTATCGCCTCCTGAAAATGATTGGCGGCGCGGTGCTTACCCTTCCTTGTCTTGAATCTTTGCCTTGACATTATCAATGGTATCAGAGGACTCGACCTCCAAAGTGATGGTCTTTCCGGTTAGAGTCTTTACGAAGATCTGCATAGTGCTAAGAATCCAATTTAGTTGGTGGAACATCGACTGCGGAATAAAACGACTACATACCTGGTTGGTTCTGAAAGTAAGGCAACAGTTAGCGGGAGCTCAGAGTTGAAAGAAGAGGGAAAGACGTGCAAAGGACTTGGAAAGCTGGTATGAGACAGTGATGGTTGCGGAGAGAGAGAGAATGACAGTGTTTGTTTGTGGCGCCTCTTTTAAGGGGCCGCTTACAATGTTACATAAGCATATTTCTCTGCTGACTCGTCAAACCTCATCGCAGTATGCATGAATCCTTCATAGTACAACAGGTTGAAGAACACTCCTCTTCCACGTTATCACTCTCCGCCGTTTGACGATTTTGGCTGGTCCGATCAAGAGGGAAAATGCGAAGTCACATGCCATTCTCCGTTCGAAATGGACTGCTCTTCTTGCTCCCCACATGACATGCTCATACGGTTCTAAGTCATTCGTACTGGAACACACCTATTACCTGGAGGTTAAATTCAGTACCCCTGACCCCTGGACGATAAGCCCTTCCCATTAGCAATTACACATACTCTTCAGTGGACTCTTCCAGACCCGCTCTCGGCCAACCCATCAACGGCGAAAATACATTTCGTTCACGCACTTGGCAGTAAAAAACATTTTATACCATTCCGGACGAATCTCCAGGTGATTAGATGATCTCTTTCTTAAGTGCGAAAATTCCAAATCCTGTGGTAAGTATAATTACCTTTTCCTTTGACAGCGACTCGGAGACTCGGGGAGAACTTCACTGGATGCCTTGCTTATCTCTTGATATTACACCCGGTTCCCCAACCCTGAACGGCGAAGCGGTCCAATCCTTTATGAACTCCTTGTATTTTCCATCGCACCATCCAAATGTGGTTTCAAAGCATCACAACAGACAATACGGTTTTGTTTTCCCATACCAGGGCCTTATCACCTCAGGTGGACTAACCATATTCGTGGTCCCGATAGGTAGAATTCGCTCAAGTGCCTAATCACGTAAGACGGGCATGTTCATGAAAACACGAGACTCTGCCTCAGTCGAAGCACTGTGGCATTTGCGGCATCCACGGTTATCCCGAAACCATGCGGGTTGCGAGCAAGGAAGCGGAGGTACGGTCTCTTGAGGTGAAAATACTGTTCAGACACTCAAGCCGAAAAATTCACAGGAGATAACTGATCATGAAATCCAGCGGTCTTGAACTTCGGCCCCGGCGGGATGTGGGTGAACCGTGAACATTGGAAACCCAAAATGTGTAATATTTGGCAGCAGCTCCCGGTATGTTTCCCCATGGTTATTACTATTATTTCCGATGATCACGACGCGGCCCGACGTGTCCAGGACGGTATTCGTAGCTTGGCCAATCGCCCTGAACAACCCTTCAAGATAGAACTCGTACAAGTACCAACGAAATTCCAGGCTTAACCCACGCCAACTCATCTAGAGCAGTAATCTCGGGAATCGCCCCCTAGGAATTACTTTGCAGTAGCATCCACAAATAAAACATGGAACCTCGAAAAAATCATGTCGCACACTCACACCTGAAGACCCATGCACACCGGCATGTGCCATTGAATCCTTTTAGCACGCCATTGAAAGCTCCAGATGGGTTGAGAACATCAGAAGGCAGGGTTTATTAGTCGTGATTGATTTGCACCCGGCGGGGAAACGAATGAGATGTATGTGCTATTTTCGTTTTTCGAGCTGTCCATCGTACATATGATACCTTCCAAGCTTTTCCCGAGCTGCTCGGAGTCCTGGCTACTCCACACATTCAAGCACAAGCATTTACAGCACTTGAATTGATTCGATGCTCATGGAGAAAGCTTCCTGATTAACGAACCAGGTTAGCGAATGCGAAATGCAAGCGATTCTGTAAGTGTGCGCCACTATACCGATGGTCGATTTCTATTGATGTACCCCACACAAACACCCTGCCGGAGCTGGAAGCCCAAGCATCGAGGGATATTGGATGCTTCGGGGCAGGGCCGAGTAGGTATGCAGTGATCTTTCCCTTCTATGAGTAATATAACAAGGTCTGAGAACGGAAGGACATGTGTGGGTGGATTCTGGTGGAATAAACACAAAGGTGGCATTGCGCGGATACATAGATATAAATTTAATGAAAAAAAAGCAGTAGTCGTCCAGGAAGTGGGGAAAGATTCTGATGACCACAATGTTGTTTAC
>Ga0307517_10007894_pt1 | contig 15390 bp, 10 predicted proteins | sample 23_EM_MG_FD_194515 | JGI IMG/M metagenome (GOLD analysis project Ga0307517, IMG submission 194515) | Populus trichocarpa ectomycorrhiza microbial communities from riparian zone in the Pacific Northwest, United States - 23_EM | ecosystem: Host-associated > Plants > Roots > Unclassified | place...
TATATATCATATATCATATATTTTGAGTTTGCAGTTAAGATTGTTACAGTTGGTATCAGAGCCCTGGTCTGGGTTCAGGAGTGGAAAAAAAAGAGGGGGTTTAATAAGTTTTTGACTTATCAGGATGGTTCACATGAGGAAGGGTGCGATGAGAGGAGAAGAGCTTGAGGAGAGGCAATGAGAGGATCCATTAGAGGATACTGCTTCTCATATACCATCAAAGCCTTAGCAGTCGAGATTGGGAGAGTCGATGAGACTCAATCGTGACACTGAATTGAGACAAACGAAGGGGTTACAATTCGAGGGTTCAAACCAGCAGAGACAGAGAGTCGTACCCCCAGTTGCAGCACCAGCATCTGCAGCAGTCCCTACACTACATGCTGACCCTTTGTTCATAGCTCAGATAGTGAAAGCAGTGATCGAGACAATGCCTGGTGCCTCGTCCTCGACAATTCCAATAGCTCTAGCAGTGCAAGGAGCTCTAGTGCCTGCGACAAAAGCTGATAGTATGGTCACATTAGTGCGGATTGTAAAAAGCATGAGAGAACTTGGGTGTGAGCCTTTTTTAAGCGAACCAGACGTCAAGATAGCGGGTAGGTGGCTTCGTATAATTGAGGATACCCTGGATCAGATGCATGTAACAGAGGACTTGCGAGTGTACTGTGCCACTCATCTGCTTTCTGACAGGGCACAGTCTTGGTGGTATACAGTGAGGTCAAGGAGACCCGTAGGATCTTGGACTTAGATTGAGTTTAAAGCGCAATTTGAATATCAGTTTTACTCCTTCTATTATCGTAAAATTAAGGACAAGGAGTTTCTAGCTCTAAGACAAGGAGACATGTATGTACTTGATTATGAGAGGAGGTTACATAACCTCTCAATGTTTGCCTCGCACTATGTCCCTAGTAAGCAACATAAGGTGGAAAGTTTGAGGGATGGGTTGCGGCAAGAGCTGAGACAAGGGTTGATTGCATTTAAGTTTGAGACTATTAGAGACCTTATTGAACCAGTAAAGGCCCTAGAAGCTTGTATGAAAGAGGGCCAACAAGGCTAGCACGGTCTAGGCAAGTGGAAGGATGCAGAGGACACCCTTAGCAGACCTTTTTTTCCAAAAAAAAAGGAAAGAACAGTATAGTCAATTTAAAAGGGTAGGAGGTACATCAGTTACATCAACTTAAACTACTGATGTGGGGTCGACAAGAGGACAACCAAACCTTAGGGGGGATTTTTCTAGAAGAGCATCAGAACAGAGAATGATCATTTATCCCTTATGTGTACAATGTGGGCAAAGGCACCCAGGGGATTGTTCTGCAATATCAGGGTGGTGCTATATCTACCGAGGAGAGCATAAATGGAGGGATTGCCTGTACTTAGGCCGAGGGTGTTATTATTGCGGAGGTCAGGGGCACTTCCGAAGAAATTGTCCCCGCTGGAAATCACCCAAAATCAACAACAGGCTTAGAGTCAGTAGCAGTCTGCCACTGTGAATAGACCAGCTAGACAGGTTTTGTTGGGGGCCAGTGGCAATAAAGGCCGAACTCATGCCCAAGGTGATAGAATACAGAGGGCTCGAACCTAGGGTAGAGTATTTTACATGACACAGGAGGAGACCAGGGCCGCTTCTGACGTAGTGGCAGGTACACTATAGTAAAATTCTCTGTCTATTCATGTATTGTTTGATCTGGGCACCATGCACTCATTTGTTGCAAATAAACTTGTGGGGGAATTAGGAAAAAATCCTTGCAGAGTAGAAAATGGGTTTATTATAAGCACTCTATTAAGTGAAACTATGAATATTGACCATATGTATAAGGGGGTCCAGATTAGTGTAAGCGGGTGTGAGTTAAAAGTAGATCTATTACCACTAGAATTACATGACTTCGATGTTATCTTAGGAATGGATTGGCTAAGTGCGAATAAGGCTCAAATGGACTGTTTCACAAAAACAATAACTCTTCAAGGGCCTGATGGTAGAAAGATAGTGTTTAAAGGGGAGAGAAATGTCATCTTAAACTGTATTATCTCAGCTATGGTCACTGGGAAAATGATTAAAATGGGATGTGAGGCTTATCTTGCATATGTCTTAGAGACTAGAAGGGGAGATGTTCAAGAGTCAAATATTCCAATAGTGAGGGAATTTTCTGATGTATTTTCTGATGAACTGCTGGGAATACCCCCAGAGAGAGAAGTAGAGGTCACTATTGATGTATTGCCTGGTACATCTCCGATAGCCCAATCACCGTATAGGATGGCGCCAGCTGAGTTGGCAGAACTGAAGATTCAACTGCAAGAATTACTAAATAAAAGGGTTCATACGTCCGATTAATTCACCCTGAGGAGCTCCTGTGTTGTTTGTGAAGAAAAAAGATGGGACCCTCTGACTTTGTATAGATTACAGACAGTTGAACAAGGTAACAATAAAGAACAAATATCCGCTTCCACGAATAGATGATTTATTTGATCAGCTAAAAGGAGCCAGAGTGTTTTTGAAGATAGATCTGAGGTTGGGATACTATCAGTTGAGGATTAAGGAACTGGATGTAGCAAAAACTGCATTTAGAACTCGGTATGAACATTACGAGTTCTTAGTAATGCCGTTTGGGCTAACAAATGCACTAGCAGTGTTTATGGACTTAATAAACAGGGTCTTTCAACCATACCTAGACAAGTTTGTGGTGGCATTCATAGATGACATCCTAGTCTATTCAAAGTCATACTTGAAGCATGAACAACATTTGAGGCAAGTATTAATGACCTTAAAAGAGCATCAATTGTATGCCAAACTTAGCAAGTGCGAGTTCTGGTTGAAGGAAGTGATTTTTCTAGGACATATTATATCGGCTGAAGGAATATCTGTGGATCCTAGAAACATTGAAGCAGTGTTGAAATGGGAAAGACTTACCAATATTACTGAAATTCATAGTTTTTTTGGGTTAGCAGGGTACTATCGAAGATTTATCAAGGGATTTTCTACCATAGTTATTCCCATGACTCGGTTGACTTGGAAAGAGGCAAAGTGGGAGTGGACTAAGAAATGTGAAGAAAGCTTTCAAGAACTGAAGAAGAGACTCACTACTACACTGGTGTTAACACTTCCATCAGGAACAGAAGGATTGGTGGTTTATAGTGATGCATCGAAGAAGGGACTAGGGTGTGTGTTGATGCAACACGGTAAAGTAATTGTGTATGCCTCAAGACAGTTAAAGGCTCACGAGATCAATTACTCGGTGTATGATTTAGAGTTAGCAGCTGTAGTGTTTGCCTTAAGAGTTTGGAGGCATTATTTATATAGGTCTCGGGTTCAGATATTCACGGATCATAAGAGTTTGAGGTATTTGATGACGCAAAAGGAATTAAATATGCGGCAAAGACGCTGGGTGGAATTGATAAAGGATTATGATTGTGTAATTGATTACCATCCGAGGAGAGCAAATGTAGTTGCAGATGCTCTTAGTCGTAAGGTCAAGACAACAGATGCTCAGTCAGAGGATTGGGATGAAATAGAATTGCTAGAGTTAAGAAAGATTGATGCCCAGATAGAGGCGAGACCGAATGAGTCATTAGTGGCTCAGTTAAGAGTGAGGTCAACCCTCCGAGACAGAGTACTAAAAGCTCAGCAAGAAGATTTGGAAGTTTGTAAGATAAGGGAAAAGGTGAGGTCAGGAATCGAGACGTCATTCCAAATCCAGAAAGATGGAATGGTAGTCATTAGAAGATGAATGTACTTATCATGTGATCAAACACTGAAAATGAAAGTTTTATAGGAGGCTCATGAGTCGAGACTTGCAAAACACCTTGGAAGTACTAAAATGTACTGGGATTTAAAAGAATTTTATTGGTGGCCGAATATGAAGAAAGAAGTGGCTAAATATGTGGCTAAGTGTGGGGTTTCTAGCAAGTAAAGGTGGAACACCAAAAACCAGCTGGACTTTTACAACCATTATTGATTCCTAAGTGGAAGTGGGAAAATATCACAATGGACTTTGTATCTAGATTACCTAGAGGAAAAAGGGGGAGCGATGTTATTTGGGTTATTGTGGACCGATTAACTAAATCCGCACTCTTTTTTCCAATGAAAATGACAGATTCGGTGGAAAAATTGGCAAAATTATACGTAAATGAAGTAGTAAGGTTACACGGTGTGCCAGTGTCAATAGTTTCAGATCAAGATCCAAGGTTTACCTCCAATTATGGCCAAGTGTTCAACAGGCTCTCGGAACGAAGTTAAATTTAAGCACCGCTTTTAATCCTCAGACTGATGGTCAATCTGAGAGGACTATCCAAATATTAGAGGATTTACTAAGAGCTTGTATATTGGAGTTTGGGGTAAATTGGGAAGATCATCTACCACTAGTGGAATTCACTTACAACAACAGCTACCAGGCTACAATAGGAATGGCTCCCTATGAAGCCTTATATGGTAGAAAATGTCAGACGCCAGTGTGCTGGGAAGAATAGACAACTAATTGGACTAGAGTTGGTACAAATTACCTCAAAAAAGATAAAGATCATAAGGAATAGAATGAAAGCGGTCCAAGATAGGCAGAAGAGTTATGCAGATAATAGGAGAAGACCCCTAGAGTTTGAAATTGGTGATAAAGTATTCTTAAAAGTAGCCCCGTGAAAACAAGTATTAAGATTCGACATGAAAGGGAAACTGGCGCCAAGGTACATTAGGCCTTTTGAGGTCACCAAAAGGATCGAGCCTGTAGCCTACAGACTAGCTCTACCTTCTTATCTGACCAAAATCCATGATGTGTGACACGACCAAAAAGTTGATGTCTTCTCCCAAGTGTAAGAGTGTCGAAGTAATAAATAACCCGGGAAGACCGGGGTCGAACCACAGGGAGGTTAACTGTATAAACTACAAATAAAGAAATAGATAATAATAGAAAAGAAGTTGAAAAGAACTTTGAGATGTGATATTGATATAAAGATTAAATAAGGATAAAATAATTGTCAAGGTTAGAGGATCCACTAATGGTATTTCAAACAAGTATAGTATAAAACTTTTTTTATTACTCAACTGGAAACCACACACAAAGGAGGTTCTAATTGGATTATAAATTGTTAACATGATTACATTAGTTATCTTATTCAAATAATGCTAATACTTGTAAATGTTGTCAGGTATTCTACTTAGAAAATGAAAGTTAGACCTAATGCCTAGAACAAACTAGAAATCGACTAATAACATCAATAAGATAAAATTGTCCAACATGTTTGGCCAAAAACTCAGGAACTTCAACAAAGGAAATAAGCAATACAATATTGGCATTAAAGACTAATGTCTAAAGGATAGGAAAATAAGGTAATTTCAAGTGTTCATTAAGAAAGGGACAGTGCTATCAAAGAAACTAAGAAAACAATCCTAATAAAAAAAAAAACTACTTACTACAGAACCAAATGATGGTTAAATTTTTTGTCCATCATTCAATACAAATTGTTGTTATATAACTTAGATTAGACATCATAAATATCTTCATTGGCAAGGAAGTTAAACTCAAAGCAAAAATTGACATGATTGTCAATGCTAATAATTTTTTAGACGAGGAAACATTAGAAGAAATGACTCACATCCTCTCATATGAAAATTCTCATACTAAGAAGGAAAAGGTTAGTAAATTTCCAATCTTGATGCAATAACTGGATGACTAAAACACAATTTAAGAACATAATAAATTAAAAACTCCTTTTAAAGACAAATGACCATGATAATGCCATATCCATCAAGATTAATTTTGCTCTCCCTTACTCTTTTGAGGCCAAACCTAACCTATTGCCTTATCTTAATAGTAACTAAAAAGATAGCCTTAAAAAAAAGGAAAAAAATTATCAAGATTGATTGGTCAAAACATATAGATGACTAATAAAAAAATATGGTGTTTTCTAAGCCAACAGTGGCTATAAGTCATCACCTTAAACTCTTGCAGATCACATCAAAATTCAATGGTGTACTAATGCAGAGAGTTTTCATCAATAATTATGTAGCACTCAACATTGTGCCCTTAACCCTAATCAAGATATTAGGTTTCTTGAAACATGTAAATGCAATGGAAATGCTAATTTAAACATTTTTCTAAGAGTTTCAAGGATCTCACTAGACAAATCTAACTTTGTTTAAGGTTTATATGAAGATTACTTGAAGATTATATCTTATGTTTTAGATTTGATCAACTTCTTTAAAGTTAGGTTATCGTAAACCACAAGTCGTCCAAGTATTCGACTTCTAATAGTAATCCATATAAACTACTAGTAAGAAATCTCTTAAAACTCTTTCTAGAATACAGTGATCGCTATATCTTTAAGTGCTAACTCTTTTTTTTGTGTTTTCAATTGTTTTTGTATCATTTATAACTTACATAGTTTTCTCAACAAAAAAACATGAGGCATATCATTTTATTTGTAGTGAAACTTGATAAACCTATAAATAGTAAAATATGAATTTGGCCTATGAATAATATCACATATATTATTTCAGGATAGTTTTAGAAATTTATTCAATCAAGTCACTACTTGATTTTTCTCAGTCTAAAATTGTAATCTCATGTATTAATTACATTTTATTTTTCAATTTCAACTTTTTTCTTTTTTTTGCAATCAAGAGTAACTTGATTAATTATCCTAATTTAATTTCTAACCAAGGATTTTTATATGTGTGACCCATTATATTTTCTAATATGTTAGCCCAAATATAAATCACAATCCTAAATAAAACAGGATTAAATAAATTAAACAATGTAACTTATTATCAATTCAATAAATTGATTGATTTACATTTGAAGATCAAATACAATGTCTAGTAACGTGTCATGATCCCTCAAATATTAGAAAAGTCATAAGTGGTTTGACTTAACTTTTTAGTGACAAGTTTATCAATGTAATAATAATTTTTTGATTTAGACATTATAGCATGAAATGTGTCTACTTTGTTAAATCATATTTATTCTCAATACCGTAGTCATTGATTCTTTGAATAAGATTTGAAAGCCTTTTTAAATATCATTCCACCTTGTGTATGGATTTTATAATCAATATCATTCGATAATAGATGAAACATTTTTCCTAATTCATCTAGGAAGATAAATCTTCTCTTAATTACTCAAATAACTTTATATAGTTCATGTTAAACTTAATATCTATTTATTTTTTACCCTAGATTAGGACAACATATAGTTAGGATAAAAGCATAACATTTTTTATATAAGATAACTTAGTGACATCAAGTTCAAGGATCACTTATACAACTGTCACTTGAGTTGTTCCATAAACATAGGTAATCTTTCATATGGAACTCTCATACAATTTAGTTCAGTATACATGTCATTTAATGAGCACCTATATATTAGTTCTAGGTATCTCTCATACCTCAGTTTATAAAAACAATTGTGACCTTTCATAAAAGTAAAAACATAATGTGTATCAGTCTCAACAACTCTAATTAATGTCTAGTCTTAATATAATATTGACCAGGAATATTTAGGAACAATACTTTGATGCAATAGGAATCTAATAAATATAATTACTTTGAATATTAAAACTAAATAAAATATTTATTAATAATAAATATGTTTTTACATTAACAAAGTCAATGTCAAGTGTAATAAATTGATTAGCTACGAGGCATTAACACTAACAAAAGATTGGTCGCAAAATGTTTTATAAATGAAATTATAAAGTGGTTATAATTATTAAATTCTTATTGTATTAAATCATTTTTCCTAAATGTTTCAAGTCAATGTTCTATTAAGACTGGATATTAATTAGAAATGTTGAGACTAATACATATTATGTTTTTTTTTCCTTTATGAAAGGCAACAACTATTCTCATAAGTTGAGGTATGAAAGATACCTATAACTAATATATAGGTGCTTGTCAAATGACATGTATATTGAACTTAATCGTATGAGGATTCTATATGAAAAGATCATTTGTATGTATAGAAAGTGATCTTTAGACTTGAAAATTGAAATCATTAAGTTATCTTACATAGAAAATGTTATAATTTGATCCAACTATATTTTTCCTAATTAAAGGTAAAACATATTAGATGTGACATAAACTATATGAAGTTATATGAGTGATCAAGAGAGGATCCATTACCCTAAGTGAATTAGGAGAAATATTCCACATGTTCTAAAATAATATTGATTATGAAATTCTTACATAAAATGAAATGAGATTTGAAAAGATTTTTCAAATCTTATTCAAATAATTAATGACTAGGTATTGAGAACAAATATGATTTGACAGAGTAGACATACTCTATATTCGAATGTCCAAATCAGAACATTCTTGATAAAGTGATGATAATTAAACAGACAAATATGTCACTGAAAGGTTAAGTCAAATAACTTATAAATTTTCTAATATTTAAGGAATAATGACGTGTAGATAAACATTGCACTTGATCTTCAAATATAAATCAATAAATTTATTGAATTGATAATAAGTTAATTTTTTTAACTTATTTAATCTTATTTTGATTATGATTATTATTTATATCTAGGCCAATATATTAGGAAATCTAATGGGTCACATACATAAAGAACCATTGGTAAAAAAAATTAACTAGGATGATTAATCGAGTATGATTTAATTGTAAATAAGTTTAGAAATTAAGGACTATAATGTAATTAATATAGGAGATTATAATTCCAGACTTATAAAAATCATGGAAATAATTATATAAATTTTAAAACTATCTTGAAATAATATATGTGATATTTTTCAGAGAGCAAAGTGATGTTTTGCTATTTATAGGGTAATCAAGTTTTTCCCATAAATAAAATGTTGTGCCTCGTATTTTTAGTACATATTATTTGATATAAAAACACTTGCAAACATAAAAAGAAAGAGCTAGCACTAAAGATATATCAATCATTTTCTCTTAGAAATAATTTAGAAGATTTATGATCTGGTGGTTTATGTGGATTATTGTTAGATGCTGAATAATTGAATGATTTATGATTTACAACAACTCATCCTTGAAGAATTGATTATACCTTAAAAAGAAGAATTAATTTTCAAGTATTTTTTTTTCTTAAACCTAAAATAACCCTAGATTGTCTAACGAGGACCTTGAAACTCTCAATAAAAATTTTAATTTGTTGGGTTGTGTTTATGCATTTTGAGAAACCCAACACTATATTGTAAGGGTGTACACAATGAAGACCCATCTCAAGGCATGTCTAGTACTGGTTGATCCACTGAAATCTAAGAAAATGGTGGATTGTCGGGCTTTTCATAACTAAAAAGATAACTTCTCTCTATTGTTTATACTAACTATTCATCCAATGTCATAGGGATGAATTTACTTGTATTTTTTTTACAAAGGCATAACTATTGGCCTCTCGAATAGATATTCAATCTTGTCCCACTAAGCATGCCAATTTGTTGGTCACTCAAGTACTCTTCTTATCAATACATTACCAGATATTGAGAAACTATACAATAAGAACTTAATCCTAAAATGAGATAAGTAACAACCTCATTAGATGAAGTGGAGTGTAGGGATTTAATATTTCGATCCCTATAGAGAAAGAAAAAAATAGGCCTATAAAGTAGACGAGAGAGATTGCATGAATTAAAGTGAAAGAAAATAAATGAAAGTCATAAATAAAGTTGTAAAGAAAGCAATAAAAACCCTATAGAGAAAAAAAAGAAAATTATACTAAAAAATCACATATGGTACTCGCCATCGTTTGTAATGACTATGTGAACCTATATATGTTGGTACCAAGTTTAAATTATATTTAAATATATAGATACTAATCTATATACATATTGGTATCAAGTAAGGAGATTTTATTGAATTCTAATATAAAATAAACTCCTTCTCTATTGATATTATATGAATCCTAAGATAATCTTATGACTTCTTATTAGTTATTCTACTGAGGACTCCTAGTTTATAAAGAACTAAGCTTTTTGGTTCTTTGTGCATGTTTAAACTCTCGTGGTTGCTCATGACTCTAAGTGTTTGGTCCATTGATTCCTTAAATCTCCATATTGATTGTTACTCTTTCAATATGGTTGATTTCATTATACTCAATCGATTTTAGCTTTTTTTTCCTACTTGTTGTATATAATATGTGTTTTATAACATAGTTGAAAGTGTTTTTCATCTGATGCTATGTTAGATGATTTTTAATGATTTTAACATTTTGATATGAAAAATCATCTAATAAATATCAAATTCGATCCAATTGTGTTTTGAGAATTGTTCAACTAGAATACTAAAAGGTGTTGTGATTTTTTAAGATAGTTATTATGTTATGTTTTATAGCTGGCTTAAGGTTCCTCTAAAATAATATAGGGTGAAAGAAATTACAAAATGTGATGACTATAGACCATTATTGTGAGGTTTGGTCAAGTAAATAACTTGAGTCACTAAATTATGAGGTCAACTTTTAAGTCACTTGGCCAATCAATTTTGTTTTATCAAGTTATCTGATCAACTAATCAATCTTTTTTTTTAATGAGAAACTAACATGATATTACCATATTTCAACTAGATCAACTAGGTTTGATCAAGTCTAGGTTAAATCTTGAGTTATTAAATTTTTAAGTTTATTAATTGAATCAAATTGAATTTAACAATTATGATACAAGCACAAAAAATAAATAAGAAAATGGTATGCATTAGCTGCTAGCAAGGTAGCCAAAACCCAGCATTAGACCAGCCATACGCTAATTAACAAAAGCGAGCACAGAGACACGTATGTATGATAATTACCTAAAGAGTCAGTGCGCCAACACACCTCCTTCATTATGTAATCAGCGAAGGTGGTGATTTTTTTTAATTTTATTTTTTAATTTATTTATTTATATAAATTATTTTGATTTTTTATTATAAAATTATTACAATTTTAAACAAATATCTTAATATTTGAATTATACTTGATTTTATAAGTATTTATTTTTATTATTTAAAATTAAGTAAAAAATAATTTTAAAAAATAAAATTTTTAAATCTAATAAAATTAATTTCACTGATCATTATTTTAGTGGGTTAAGTCATGAAAACTGAGTTGATTGAATATATCAACATCTTAATATTAAATAAAAAAATTCATTTTAACTTTTTTTAAAGCTGAAATACACATTTTCTTAGTTGCTCATGTTATATTTAGATTCGTTTAATTGAATAGGTTATATATAGAAAACTTCAATATATTTTAATTTTAAACCTGAATTAAATAATAATTTAATTTGAAAATTTTCAAAATTGCAGTATTAAATTAAGTTTAAGACCCTATATTATATAATAATTAATTTTCAAAATATTTTTTAATCAGAAATATATTAAAATATTTTTTTATTTTTTAAAATATATTTTTGAAATCATTACATCAAAACAATCCAAAAATATTTTAAAAAATTAATTTTAAATAAAATTTTTTTAATTTTTGACTAAAACAGTATTTTAATTACAATATCAATCACGATCAAATAATAATAGAAAAACTTTTTCCATAACGTGAATATTTTTTTGTGTGTTCATAAAATTTATGTCCTGTAAACTAACAGCGAAATACAAACAAACTCTCAATTGTGACTTTGCTCTCTTCCTCATTGGTTTCATCGACTGGGCCTTTTTGTGCGTCTTTTCTAATCATTCTTCTTCTGCTTCCTCACCCTCTCCTCCCACTCCTGCCCCCAGACCCAACACAACTCATTTGTCGGTCTCCCCAAATACATTTCGTAATAAGCTATCTTTGTCTGTCTCCAACTTGAATCACTGGTCTCTCTCTCTAAGCAAGGCAAGAGCAAAAGCAAAAGCAAAAGCAAGCAATGGCTTCTTCACTATCAACCACAGCTTCTGCTTCTATGGTGACCAAAAGCGCCGCCATTTTGCCTCACTACAACACTCACAGGTTATCCACCCAGTCGTTTCGGCTCTCTCAGAAACCAAAGCTCCGATTTCTTGCTAAGGTGATATAAATCCTCTCTCAAATCTTTCTCCTTTTTCTTCATCATCTTCTTCTACTACTCTTTTTCCTACCATTTTGCAAATTGGGCTTCTGGGGTTAGCCTAATTACTGCTGAAAATGTAGAAAGTGAAGTAGTTGGGATTCTTAAAAGAAAATTGTCTTGATGCCAAGTTAATTTTGAGTGACTGAAATAAATTTCGAATTTAATTCTATATTTTGCATTATGATTTATTTATTCTCTAATTCTTGATTTTTGTTTCATAGATAACCCATTGATGAATGGATTGTTGTTTTCAAGATTCTTAGACTTTTGCACCTTCATCTCACTACATCGTCCAAATCAAATAGATTACTATGAACTTGCAGTGGGTTTATCTTGTCAGTTATCAGTTCGTATAGAATATAAACAGTAGATGCTTTAAAGATAACAAGGAGTGAACTTGCTATTCATTCCGTGGTTACTTCTTTTTTTCTTTGGCTTTAGCAGTAACGGTATCCTTGGGACTTCTTTGGATCTTAAGGTGGTCATCCACACTCAGACTCGCATTCACAAGAAATTATTTTCTTGCGGTCTCCCCAAAGATTTGAACTCCAAATGATAACGTGGGAAGATCTTGGTCAAATGCATGTAATTTATTTAAATAAATGATAGATTCATATCACCGTCCACATTTTGTCACTAGCATGAGAGCATCAACATTGTAGGTAAATATGGATAACTTGCGTCAAACATCTAACTTTTTGTTTGTTAGCTGGATTTCCCATTCAAGAGAAAGAATATCCCTTTGATTTAACCAAGGTTTGGAAATCGTTTCTAGGCTTCCACCTATAGCCTGTAATGGCATGAATACATTAGTTTTGGGTACTTTGATTTTTATTTTTTTTCTGGATAATTTGGTGGAGGTAAGACTCACACTTGTAACCTCCTCTTTTGATGTAGGTGCAACTACCAGTTAAGCTATGCCTTAGGAAAAAAAATTTCGTTGTTTTCAGCTTGCAAATTAAAATATTACATTACATTATTACCCTTTAGTTACATTTCATCAGACATTGGAGCAAAATCATGGTACAAACTATCTCTTGCATGTGTTTTATATGCCTCAGATTGTTAAAAATGGAAAATTATGCGAAGCCTTAGTCAATTTGGAATTTTGATTCAGACAATGGTTTCCTTCCTTTCACTTTCGACGTAAAAAACTTGAGAGGGCACAGATTAATTTACAAACTCACAATGTGGCTGGAGTAACTTTCAAGCAAACTTGAATAGGGACCATATGATCAATATAAGCTTTAATAGATGGGAAGTGTCTAGCTTCAATCGTCACTATAAACTTTCAAGCGAACTTGGGTAGCGACTATATATAGTCACCATGTTTGGGTCAGGTGCACTATGTTTTGTTGAGTCCAAATGCCCTCTTACCGAAATCTGAAACTACTCGCTGCATTCTAAACTTTGATATAGAGATGTAGTATTGAGAGACTGAAACTTGTTTCCACTACGTTGTAGGGTTTGCAGCCTACTCGTAATGGTACATATTTGGTGAAAGCTCAATTGAATGAGGTAAGCTTCTTTCAATGGTTTTCTTTAGAGGATCTGTTTTCAAATTTTTGTTCCTTCCTGGACAAGCTTTTGGGATCATCTGTTGCCTTCAAGGTTGCTGTGGATGGATCCTCAAATGCTGCAGCCTCAACTCTTGCCAAATCTGAAGTACCATTGCAGGAAGCAAAGGATGCCAAGCCATCAAATGAACCTTCACCTCCCTCTTTGGCTACAGAGGAGTCAATCTCTGAATTTATTTCCCAAGTTTCAAGTCTTGTGAAGTGAGTGACCTCAACATTATAATGATTCATATAATCCTTGTTTTATTGTATATGATAACAAATATGTTTTTCATCTTCAATTCAGGCTTGTTGATTCAAGAGATATTGTGGAACTGCAGTTGAAACAACTTGATTGTGAACTTTTAATCAGAAAAAAGGAGGCTTTGCCTTTGCCACCATCCCATTCTCCAGTTGTTATGATGCATTCACATCCACCTCCACCTTCACCCGTAATGCCAGCAGCCACACCTGCAGCTTCTGCTGCAGCTCCTGCTGCAGCTTCTAGTCCATCACCTTCTGCCATATCACCATCTCCTCCTTCCAAATCAGTCAAGTCATCCCTTCCACCATTCAAATGCCCTATGGCTGGCACATTTTACAGAAGCCCTGCACCTGGTGAACCGTCATTTGTAAAGGTGTGTTATCTGTACTTAGCTGTCGTGTTTTATTTGAACAATGCTTCCTTTATAATTGATATGTTGTCTATATTGGTGCTCTTTCTGTTGTTGATTCCTTTTAATACAGGTTGGAGACAAAGTGCAGAAGGGGCAGGTTGTATGCATCATTGAAGCCATGAAATTGATGAACGAAATAGAGGTAAGTTTTATATTTCTTCTGCATTTAGTCTTTATAGGAGATACTTGTAATACTTCTATCTTTCATATGCTGGCTTGTCCTTTGCTTTCTTTGTATTGATGTAGAATGGCTACAAGAAATTGAGGGGAAATGATAGAAAACCTAGAATCTAACAGGCCAAATCTTTCAATTCTACAAAAGAGCTTTCTGAATCTCTTAAAATTGACAAGAAGATTCTGAAACTTGAATTTTTATTCATCAAACAACTATGTAATACATAAAATAAAGTGTTGTAGGCATACCAAAATCATAATCTTTCCTACCAGAATAAGAACTATAATTTCAACAAAATAAACATTCTAATAATAATAAGGAAAAGAATAAGGAGAGGATGTTCTCAAGTATGATTATTTGTCCTAGCTGTGGATGATTTTGAAACTCACCCCAAATCAATTCTTAGTTTGCTTTTTGGAAATCACATCTGATGGCTTGGAGGTACATTTGTATTTAAGAAAGAGTGCACGGCAGCCAGACCCTTAAAATTGCAAATAAGAAAACTTTCAAAAAATTGATAGAATTACGTGATTAATAAAATTACAAGTAATTTGGACATGCTATTATCCAGCATCATATGCCCTGGTTGAATCAGGAAATCTGATGATACCTGTTCAAAAGCATAATGATATTCTATGTGAGATAGCTTTGGATAGGTGATGATGCATATAAGGGTTCCATGGGATTGAAGAGTGTTTAATTTTAATATTTGATGATGCGGGACAATAAATAATAAGAATTAAAACAAGAAAAGAAAGAAGCTTTTAGAGAAGAAGCTGAGAAGTGAAAGCAAAGAAAGAGAAGAATAGGGATTGGAGATATGCAAAGTCTGCAAATTTTTCATTAATCATCAAAACTGTCTAACATTTAGAAAAGTAGGATATAAATACTAAAACTCTAACTAGAACAAGCGTTTGGGCTTATGGCCCACTAAATAAAATACCCAACAATAATTAAATCAAACCCAACAAATAAAACCAAATTAATAAATCTTAACTAAAA
>Ga0307517_10007895_pt1 | contig 15389 bp, 15 predicted proteins | sample 23_EM_MG_FD_194515 | JGI IMG/M metagenome (GOLD analysis project Ga0307517, IMG submission 194515) | Populus trichocarpa ectomycorrhiza microbial communities from riparian zone in the Pacific Northwest, United States - 23_EM | ecosystem: Host-associated > Plants > Roots > Unclassified | place...
AAGGTCGTGGCCAGCTTCAGTCGGTTCGTTTTGTCATTGCGTGAGTTCTTCTGCTTTCCCACGTTGGAAATGAGAGAGGCCAAGTAACAATCCGTCTCCTCCTTCCAAGAAGCGATTAGATCACATAAATGAGGCTTGAATTCTTCGAAATCCTCCGTCGAAATTCCCTCCTTTAGTTGACTCTTTATGAAGGACGCTATCGGTTCCGACGACATGACGATTCACCAGGAAGTCGGGTGGATCTTCCACTGATTCAGAGAGATAAACGCTTCGAGCAGTCCAACACGGATTGAAAGTTTGTCCCACATATCATAATGAGCTTGCCCGTCCCGGAAGTACTGGAAGTAATCTAAGATGTCTGCGCGAATGATACTCCATTCTAAGAAATTAGCCAAGAGAATATTAGGCCAGAGTTTGTATTGAAGTACCTGAGTCGGTTAATGCATGGGATTTGCGAACATGGGGGATACGATAAATCTCGAAGCTTGAATCAAAGTCGTCCATGTATCCTGATGTCAAGATGGGACTCTGAGAGACTTAAAGCATTGAAATAATATACCTTCTGCTATGAGTTTGTCCCGTATGCTAGAAGATTGAAACAGTGAATGAGATTCATCGGAATTATGTCAGTACGACTTACTCTAGCTCGCGTGTAGCACGTATCGCTCTCAGCTGGCGGAGTTGAAAGGCATGAGTCTCTTCACGCCACTTGCCAAGAAGTTCAGAGAACTATAATTGTCGGGTTTCCGACGTCTGTGATTTTTTTTTTTCTAATTGTAGGCAAACTTACTGAGGCGCGGTTTCGGACATCGGCTTTAAGGTCTCTAGAGTAGCTTTCTGCCTCTTTTTTCTCACGAGCTTGATTGAATTCCTTCGTACGTAGGTCATATTCTGCTTTGAGGACCACCCGGCCGGCTTTTTCTAGTTGGTGTGAGGAAAAACAGTTCCAGTAATAGGGATCAAACGGAGAGAAGTACGCACTACGTTTTGGGATGGTCGACACATTGCACAGACAACTGATGGAGGGGTGCAATCCTTCAACACTGAGGAAACTGCGCAGATAAGAATGCCATTGGATGTGATCAACGGTAAGCGTACCAATTCTCAGCGCACTTTGAACAAAGCCGAATGAGAGCGGAGTCATGGTAGATTTGTCCATGTATCGAGCAACAAAACTGCATACAATATGATTAAATCACGGAAATCTCACAAACTTCGTACCTGACAGTGACGACCGTAAAGATAATTGGTGTAAAAGACAATATTTATGTCATCCGGACAGCGTGGCGGTTGAAGGCCTTCATGAATATTTTCGTAAACCTAAGTAAGAGGTGTAGAATAGACTCTGCAAAAGACGATAGCAAACATACCAGTTTCCAAAGGAAAGCCATATCACTGGACGAAAGCAAGCCATGCAAACTCTTCGAGACCCTTGACAGATACAAAACTATGGAATTGTGGTGCCACTTGGTGATCGTTCAAAGGTTGTTGACCAAGATTACACAAGTATCAGGGGATGGAAAGTATTTTGTCAGGAGTATGTGATGCGAGTTGAGGACAGTAAGAAGAGTCTCGAATTTTATCAGGAGCATCAGAGAGTGAAAAAACCCGGGCCGCCGAGGCATGTCCATTAGGTAAGGTAATGACCTAATTCAGAAAGGGAGGTTTCATGTTTTCAACCGCCAACCCTACGTCCTGACTAGGACGCACATTTTCTCTTGGACGAATTGTATCTGCTACTGGTCTGAAAATGTCTCAAACAGGCATACACTTGCGACGGAGTGCTCGACTCCTAACTACGTCACAAGAGACATCTGTGTCCTTCCCTGCACCAGATCCGATTTTGAAGCGCAAGCGTCCTGTAAATGTTGTGGTTATCAACAAGAGTGATGTTCCTGGGTCCGATGAAGAAAGCTCAAAATTAGCTGAAGAATCTGTGATAAAGCGGCCTTTAAAGAAAAGGAAGAAAATGGAGACCAGTGACTCCGAAGGAACTCCAACTCAGCAGAAACGCCAGAGAAAGCCCAAGTCAGATCCTGTCTACATTATCCCCAATGTCGAGAAAAAGGAGACTTCCTTTCGCGGTCGTCTTGGTGCGGGTATTCTTTGTGCAAGTAATTGTGCTGATCCGAGCCTACCAGGTTATGCATGTCTGAACACGGTATTAAGAAGTAAAAAACCTGCATCAGAAGCCATATTTTGCTCAAGGACTTGTCGGTGTGTCGTCATATATGTTCCTCTTGGGTGCACGCTAATCCCCTAGTTCAGAATCGAGTCTATCAAAAAGCATGGAATGGAATGGGTCAAATCCCTTGGACAAAAGAATGTCGAAGATTTGCTTAAGGTTATACAGTGGAACGAAGATAATGTGAGTCATTGACATCGGTTACGGGTTTAGATTCGTGCCTTGACAAGTTGACCTACTCAGAACATCCGATTCTTCCGAATTTCATCAGAGATATTTCCATTCGCATCCCACGAAAAATATGGTTACTCTCTCGATTATTGCTCAAAGTCGCTTGCAAAAGCTGGAGCGCTTGCTAGAAAGTACGGCCACAGATTGACCACGCATCCCGGTCAGTACACCCAACTTGGTAGTCCAAAGCCTGCAGTGGTAGAGGCGGCACGCAGAGAGTTGGCATACCATTGCCAAATGCTGGACTTGATGGATATGGGGCCAGATAGTGTGATGGTCGTCCATGTATGTTGCGTCTGGATGTCCGATGAATCATTGCTTAATTCGTTAATTAGGGTGGAGGGGTATACGGTGATAAATCGACGACTCTGAAACGACTGGGACAATCAATCTCTATACTTCCAAAGAACGTTAGGGATAGAGTCGTCCTCGAAAATGATGAGGTAAGAAATCAATGATTCAAATCTTTGGCCCGAATTTATCTAGTTACAGATATGCTACAACGCCGAAGACCTTCTCCCACTCTGCGAAACATTGAACGTCCCATTGGTCTTTGGTCCGTTTTGTCAATTTATTGATTGAGAGTCTACAAATTGGTTACTCTTTCACATAGATTACCATCACGATGCTCTGTACCCTTCTTCTATTCCTCCCAAAACGATCATAGAGCGTGCAGGTGTTATATGGCGACGCCGTGGAATCAGGCCAAAGCAACATCTCAGTGAACAACGTCCGGGTGCTGTTTCAGTAATGGAACGACGAGCTCACGCCGATCGCTGCGAAAACCTTCCTTTGGATTTACCTGATGATATGGGTACTCACTTATGCCTCTTCAATTCTATTGCAGTTAACGATTCCCTTAGACCTCATGATTGAAGTACTTACTTCACCGAGTTCATTGATTATGGCTTTTTTCTAATCGACTTCACAGGCCAAGGACAAGGAACAAGCAGTTTTATATTTTCATAGAATGTACAATCTCCAGCTGGTTGTTTATGGTGAGGCACAGCTTTCTTTGGTATGGATTTGATTTCTTCATACCACCTAGATTCGCTTAGGCCCGCAAATCCAAATCCATCAACTCACACCAACGGACGCAAATCGGTGACAACTAGCACCGAGCACAAGTGACCAAAAAAGAAGCTTTGAAAAATGAGGAGGATGCTCAGTCCGTAAATTATAAAACTTCTCTGTCGTATTTAGGGTGTAACAATACAGTGTTCGGCAGCACCATTGCAGCATTCACATTGCACATTGATTGATACATGTAATCCGCGGAGTCCAATATATAAGGAGAGAAAGAGTTCGATGAGTGGAGATAACATTGAAGTCAATAAGATAGATGCATAAATGTGATTGCTTCAAAGCGAAATCGAAAGCCCTTTGGGAAGAGATCAAAACATATCAAAAAAAGTGGATCCAATTGGTCACCCTCGCCATTGAGGATCCCGATGGAATCCCGACAAAGCCATCCCACCAAACCAAGCCATTTCCATGACAGCATGGCCAATGGGAGTCGGAACTGCCAAAGTGTCCATGGACGAGCTATCGTCGTCCGTGGTAAACGATTCCATCAGCCTAGGATTGGGAACATTGTGGGACAATCCCATTTTCTCAAATCCATCTGGCATAAACTCGAAGCCCGCTTCACGATTCGAACATAAACCAATGATACAAGAATCAGAAGGCTGAAAAGTTGGCATGGTGTTGTATGCTTCTTCAAGAGGACCACAGATGGCAAGACCGTGTACAGGAATGCGGATGCAGGACCCTTGCAGCTCGTGATAGGATACAACACGGGCGGAGATGTGGAGTGAGTTAAGGAAAACGTATCGGTCATCCTGGACGTCGGGAGTGTTTTTGGACCGCTTCTTATTAGATTTATCGTCTTGTGAAGGTGGCATCGCCTTGTAGTACACTAGAAGGTAAAGGCGTTTTTCGACAGGTATTGGCGGTGGGGCAAATGGGTATCGCTTGGCGGAAGTGGCGTCAGTTTCACCAGGCCAGAGAGGGAGGATCATGTAGAGAACATCTTCTGGTATTTGCGCAAATATGTCTATCTGATCATTGCTCAGAGGCTTGACTTTCTTGTTCTTCTTCCGTTTCCCCTTCGACCTTGCGCTCTTGATCTCACCTATTGCAGGTAACAATCCAACATCCTGAAAAGACATGTTGAGATCCTCGACGATGTCTTTCCGGGTTATGGAACTATGCTTTGGTTGGGTAAGCCAAGGCGGATTGTACGCTGCTTCGAGATAATTACGAGGCCCAGTGCGATCCGATTTCGATTTGGGCCATCCAAAGAATCTGTGAGTATGCTCGTGTTGGCTGGACTCGAATACTTCAGGAGGGAGGGTGGCATATGTTTCTCGATACGTCGATCGATGGGGGAGACGGTGATGTAAATCAAAGGTATCCTCGTCGTCTGGGTCTTCATTGCCTACGTTAGAATCCGGCCCACGGTAGAAGTCCTGTGCGACTGTTAAAGTACGCTTCGGTATCAGGGACCCGGTCAGAGTTTGATCCAACGAGGTTGCGCTCTCGTCGGGGTCAGGAGTTGTGACGACGCTGGTACATGAACTAGTGGAGGAAGCTGCCTTGCTTCCCTCTAGAGAGAGAGCACCAATGCTGGACCGTGATTCGCTGTGCGAAAGGACGATAGGGAGGGGATCTGCATTATCCGTAAATTCTATTGGCTTGAACTTCTCCTTCGGTCCTTCCAACAACGATTTGACTTCAATCAGCGGACCTTTCTCCCATTCCTTACCCTTTGCAGAGAATGTTTTTGCCGCCCTCTCCATCACGTTGCCTCTTTCCCCTCCCCTTCCCTTAGCCTTTACTCGCTCCTTCTCCCTTCTCCTTTCCTCCCGTTCCCACTCTTTCTTTATCTTCTCCATCCTCTCAATATCCTTCATATTATTGCGGCCGTCATCATTCAAAAAACCGTGGGATTCCAGCTTGCGAGTGGTAGATGTGCTTGTGTATGATACCTGAACGCGCCGAGGGGCCAAAAGAATGGGGGCTTTCTTCTTTTCAACAAGTAGCTGAATAGTTGGCTGTGGATGATTTGGGTTATTACTCGATTTCGGAGGAATCCTTGGACGATAAGTTCTGCTAATGGAGAAGGCTACTGTTTTCGAATGCTTGTGTATCGTCACCGTTGGTTTGTCGGTAGCTGTTCGATCGTGTCCATCCTGGTTTCGAGTATATGAGAAAATCAAGCGTTGTTGGAGTACCTCCGGATCATCTTGAAATAAAATGTAACCTCGGAACGACACGAAGAGTGATGGGGAATACTCACTGGATGTATTCCTCCTGCTAACTCTAAATTTACCACTCCACCCATTCATCCAGTACTCCTCCATACCCAATGGCATGCCCTTCCAAGAGTCCCTGGGCATCTTCTTTTCCTTTTCCCTTTGTATATGCGCATGATCAAGAAATGGCGCAATGAGACTGGCATCGGTCATCGTATTGGAACGAGATGAGAAAAAGTATGAGACACTCGGACGCTCCCTGGCGGGGAACATCGAATCATAGTTCTCCTTCTGGAAGACCCATAATCTCCGTTGGTCCTGGTACTTTTGACTGCCGCTATTCCAAGTCTGAATGTTTTTAAGCATGATGTCCACAGTTGTGGTGGAAAATGTGCTGTGTCGTCTAATATTAGGTGTTAGGTCGAAAGAAGGAGTGTCATTAGATCCGACAATATCCGCCATGTCGTCGTTGTTGAACCCAACAATTCCCGTGCGACCAAAATTCTCCATCCATGATAAATCGAGCCCTGCATTATCAGAGGGAAGCAATTTTTGGTTAGGTCCTGTTGCCGCAATTGGTAGTAGGGACTTTTTGCGAACGTTCTCTATTTCGTAGTCGCTCTGTGGAACAGAGCTCGAAGCTGGAGCAGGAATCATAGTCCCACCCGATGTATGTGATGCCAAAGAACCTGGTGGTCTTGCAAACGAGAACGAGTGCAATTGGTCTAAGCTTCGACTACCACGCCGAAGAGGGATGACACTGCCCGAAGATGTTTTTACTATCGGTATAGCGGCGCTACCCTTGCGCCGAGTGGGAGGTTCGTTTTCGCCATCGTAATCGAAAATATCTAACTCATCGTCGGAGAGGAATAATGGCGATGTTGACTTCTGCCAATTAGGTCGCCAGGGTACATCCTCCACGTCAGAGGATAACGGGTGAGTGTGATCCATGTCTTCGTCATCCGAAGAAGTGAAAGTGAAATCATTGTTAGTGTTGGGAGTTGAGCTCGAATGGCTGTTTGCGCGGGACAAAAGACTAGTCCCGGAGTCAATAGGCCCGACGAGCGATGAAACTGATGCGGATGCAGATGAATGACCGTACGTATGGATGGATGAGGGGCCGAACGTATAGACAGATGAGTGGCCGAACGTATGGACAGAGCGACGGTCGTATTGATAGCCAGAATGGCCAAATTCGTCATGAGTAGGAGTGGGAGTCGAATTATCCGATCGTTGGTTGAGTGGCACGTCCCCAATAACAGACGGACGTGGGGTGGTATCCGGTGCCAGATGAGAATCCTCGGAATCTTGCTCACCCCGAATGGAGTTGGGATCGAGAAGGGACGGTGTGTAGCCACGGGACGGACCTGCTCCGAAAACAAATGTGTCTAGATTATTCCGTGCATAAAGGTCAGGGTGATTATCGTAGGTATTGATCACGCCGCGAACACGTTTTCGAGGAGGGTGGGGCAAACCGGTGGTAGATCCTGCTTCTGCTCGAGCGATAAATGGAGATCTATGGCATAATTCCATTAAATGATAAGGTACAGAGAGGAACAAAAACGAACGGATAGAAGAGAGGGGTGGGTTCCTCATGAGTACTATAAGTTATTTTCCTACTAAATGCTGGATTCGAAGCGTAATTGGACGAACTCTGCAGCGGTATCGGAATGTCTGAAGTGGGACTTGGGGTGTCACTAGGCGTTGTCTGTGGTATATTGGAAGACGATTGGGGGTTCTGCTGATCGTTAGCGCCGGTGGCCCTTGCCGTCGTCGAAAGCGCACGCTTGAACAAGTTCATGACAGAGGGAACGATCGAATTTCTGAGAACAAGGCAGCATATAATCAGGACCACACGTGGAAATTTGACCCCCACGTGCTGCTGACACCTTGCCATGTGGCACCTCGGCAATCAATTCAATCACACAACGCATCAGCATTTCCCGATCGGAAGGCATGCAGGCGGCAAAGATACGGGCTATGCGACTCGTATGCACTGGATTTCATGCCCTTGACGTTTAGTTCGGCCTGGAGATCATGGGACATAGCACATCATTCTCGGGCACCGCGGCTGGTTTCAGGTTCCGAACGGGTCGCCGGGCTGCGCTTTGGAATTTAACACAGGCTTTTGAGTTTCTCTGACTATACCTGATGCGCTCGCTTGGGCGAATCAAATTCAACGGATCCTGGTTTACTCCGTTGTTGATAACATTTTCCGAGGTCGCCTGTCGACGTCTATCAAATGATTCTGAGTCAATGTTACACATAATGTACAGCCGATGCGAATGCTAATTTTCCGTTTTGAATTCCACCGCTAACACAACTGGCATATTTCATATCTTTAGGCATTCACCGAAGGGCAGACCATTCACAAATTATAAATACGATCCGTGCCTGTATGACATACAGCAACTACAACTTCGCTTTCGCTTCCCCAACGACATTCTCCAGATCCCGATATTTATAATATAGCTTCAGAGATTCTGGATTTGCCACAGTACCACTCGGTTCCAGATTAGATCCTGACACAATCTGCTTCACAGCGATTTCTATCTTCTTGTTATTTACAGTATACTTTGCAAAGAGGAGGGGTCATTCCGATAAAGGGGCATAGTGAGATATTGTACTCACAGGAATATCGCTAACGTCCAAAACGAACGCTGGAACGTGTCGAGGACTGAGGTCTTTTCTGATCGCCGCCTTGACACTCAACATGAGCTCAGGGTCCAATTTATGTCCGGGCCGCATTTTCAGAAACAGGAGGACACGCTCGTCTTTGTCCTGTGGGCGCTTTTGTCCTACGCAGAGGGAGTCGTCGACTTTGTCAGAGAACTGTTCCATGGCGGTATATATTTCACCAGATCCAAAACGAATCCCATTCGGGTTGAGGACGCCATCACTGCGATTCAAAGCACATAAGAAAAGCTGAGCGTTTTCACACAACGATGCGAGTTGAATCTCACCTCCTTCCCAAAATCATGATTCCTTTGGTGACCGGATTTACTACCATAAAGTCACCCTGTCTCCATACTCCTGCAAGAGATGGAAATAAATCCTCACAAAATTATATGCAAAATAACTTTCCAAACCTGGATAAAAACTGAAGTACGTTTCGCGCAGCCTCTTGCCAGATTCATCACCCCAGAATGCAATCGGCAACGAAGGGTGAGGGCGAGTGCACACCAGCTCGCCCGCTTGTCCTGTATGTTCAATGTTGTTTCCGGAGGGGTCAAATACCTCAACTTTCATTCCAAGGCCTTTTCCCTGTATCTCTCCGGCATGAACTGGAAGGCTGGGTATCCCTGTTACAACTTCACGTCCACACTAGTCAGTCATCAGGTGAATGTAATTTCCGAACTATTCCTTACAGGCGGCGCAGATATCCGTGCCGCCAGAGGCGGAGGCAATATGGATGTGCCTGCCAAATGCCTCAAGGGTAAGTTCGAACAATGGGGCAGTGAAAACTGCTCCTGTTACCATCAGGACTCGCAGTGCCTTGAAAGACCCAATTTGTACTGAGTGTTCTCTCTCAGTTTTAGGGTCCTTGCAGTATGTGAGAAGGCTCACATGGTTTAATGCTTCTTCCTTGCACTTCAGCAAAGAAGCGGGGGCTGATTCCCAAGAGCGTCACTCTTCACATGAAAAAAATGAGGAAAGTTCCAGTTTGTATTCATTTTCAACTGACCCTTCATCATTCACGAATTTGAGGAACATTTTTAGGTCTGGATGGAAGGGCGATCCCTCGTACAATATGGTGCGACTTCCACACGCAAGAACTGTAAGAGCAGAAATCCACATCATCCACCCGGTCTACCTTCAGTCAGATTTGGGAGTATTTCCGGATGATAGAATCCTCACTGTGGTGTACTGAAAATATGTATCCACCTCTGAGCATTCGTGTAACATTCTAAATTCCTTCTTGGTATTCAAAAGGAGGCCCTGAAGGGGAATTGAGTAAAATTCTTCAAGAGCGGCATAAAACCTTACCCCGGCGCAGTGTACAATACATTTCGGCTTGCCAGATGTACCAGAGGTATAAAGAATGAACAACGGCTGTCCAAAAGGTAGCTGCGCAAAAGTGAGTGGGCGATCATCTCCGGTTTTTAGGAAATCCGCCAAAGCCAAGCTATATTTGAGCTAGTTCAGCTGGGGACACGATCCGAGGATCAACCAAGCTAACCTCTTCGACATATCTGGTATAGTCAGCTCTCGTCCTGATATGCGGCTTGGAAGCAGAATCCCTCGTTCAAGACCATTATTGGATAAGTCCTTGATGATCTCCGCAATTTTGGGCAGTAGATCTATTTTCTTGCCAGCATAGAAGACCTCGGTCTCAACGAAAATAAACTTGGGTCTTATTTGGCGATACCTGTCCAGGACACCCTATGATGATCTGAATCTGCGCGACAGCGAAGGTGAGACTATCAACCTAAATTACCTGAGCCCCCATTTCAGTTGATGTGCTGGAGTAGATGCCCCCGATGCTTGCAACGGCGAGAGCAATAACAACCGCGTTGGTGGAATTGGTGATGACCGCTAGAATGCAAGTCGATAAGCGTGAACAATTCTTCAGAAAAAATGTGAGCTTACCAGCTACTCTGTCGCCGACTGTCAGGCCATTGGTCCGAAAGGCGGCAGCCATTTGTTGTACACGACCGTGAAGCTGTCTGAAGGTAACATGAGCAATTACGCCTGATTCCCCTGCTTCTGTAATGGCAACGCCATCGTCTTTTCTGTACAGAAGATTCTCCGCAAAATTGAGACGTGCGTCAGGGAACCAAGTAGGGATTTCAGGAAATTTTCCTGGCGTCACTATGCGGTCCTGAGGGCAGACAGCCTTCGGTTACTTGTTCGGTAAGCAGATGGAACGATATTTACCGCTCTAGGAGGCACGGATGATATAATACCAAGATTCTGCCACAGGTCCAGCCAGAACGTATAATCATCGACAGAGTATTTATGAAGATCATGGTAATCCTCTACAATTCCAGATCAACCATTAGACCAATAAACAAGATACGTTGAGGTACTTAGTTCTAAACCGTGCTTTCGATTGATCTCTCGTCGTAGGGACTCAACACAGGTGCGGTCCTTGTTGTTGGGCGTCCAAATGAGTCTTGATTTTGAAAAGTGAGAGGTCATTGCTGGTTGGTGGATAGGAAAGAGCTTGAAGTTATAAATAGACTCATATTACCCAACTTGGACAAACATGGCCATACGTGGACGTAACTGCGAGCGCGAGCCTGCAGCACGACCAACACCGTGTTCTTGAACGTTATCCTCATTTTGTTCTATTCGTCTTCTTAAGATACCCTCTTCGATTCCGTACCTCACGACCTTGAATCCGTCAAGTTCTCCCATTCCACTATTAATATGGCTCCCATTTTCATTCAACCGAAGAACGGCGTTCTCAACGGGCGGTCGCCTAGTATCACGGAACAAATTCAAATCATCGATGAGGAGAAGAAGTTCACGTTAGTACCAATCTCGCCCTTTCTCTTCTGCCTGTTAACTTACAACTTCCTATACAGTCCCTATCTCAATGACCAAATCAGAAACTGGGGCCTATATGATGCAGGTTTTGCATATAACATCGTAGCCGTATTCGGCTCGCAATCTACCGGAAAGAGTGCGTTCTTCACCACTGGGAATGGAACAAATCTATGCTAGTCTATCCCGTTGAAATTGAAGTTGATGATGGTCTTCAGGCACACTTTTGAACGGGCTATTTGGGACCACGTTTGACGTCATGGATGAAACGAGGCGACAGCAAACCACTAAAGGTTGGTTGGTCTCTGTTCTAGCTTCCGTTTTAAAGTGAACATCATGTATAGGAATTTGGATGTGTCGAGGGAAGGACATGAATCTTATGGTCTTGGATGTTGAAGGTACGGATGGGCGAGAGCGAGGAGAAGACCAGGTTGGCTATTCCTCCTGTCTGTCTTGAGCGAGTTCTATCTGACATGTACACCCAGGATTTTGAACGAAAATCTGCTCTCTTCTCTCTGGCCTCCTCGGAAGTACTCATTGTGAACTTATGGGAACACCAAGTTGGTCTCTATCAAGGGGCCAACATGGGATTGCTCAAGACTGTGTTTGAAGTCAACCTCGGCCTTTTTGGAAAGAAAGCGAACGATGGGTAAGTGTATCTATGACAGTCCAATCCTGCCTATTTATTAAAAATTTCATGCAGAACGGGCAGTCGGACCCTTCTCTTCTTCGTCATCCGAGACCACATTGGGACTACACCTCTTGCCAATCTGCAAGCCACACTGAAAGCAGACATGGAGCGCATCTGGGATACCATTATTAAACCTTCTGAGCTCAAAGATCGCAAATTATCAGATTACTTTGACCTGGTCTTCACCACATTGCCACACAAGATATTAGCTCCCGAGAAGTTTGAACAGGAGGTAGCACGACTCAGGACTAGGTTTATGGACAAGAGCAGTCCTGGTTATCTGTTCAAGCCCGTGTACCACAAGCGGATACCAGCGGATGGCGTTGCTCTTTACACAGAAACTATCTGGGTTGGTATTCTCCCGCTTTTGCTCAGGAAGTTTATTCATCGCAATCTATTCAGGAACAAGTACAGGCAAATAAAGACCTTGATTTGCCCACCCAACAGGAATTGCTGGCGCAATTCCGTTGCGATGAAATTTCTGCGCTCGCCCTGTCCGAATTCAGCGAGCAAGCTAAATCGCAGAAGAAACCAGTAGAAGCAGGTAGAGTTGTGGAGGGTCTCGGTGCATTGATGGGAGGTTGGAGAGAAGTAGCATTGGGTATGACTATCCCCTCGTCTCATATTCTTCTTTCTCAAAATACTCTCCAGCTCGGTATGACAGGGATGGCTCTAGATACCACAAGGGCGTCTATTTGCGCAAACGATCTGATCTTATCTCTACTATTGATGCTACCCTTTCGCCCCTCTTCCTGGGTCAGCTTAAGAATCTTCACAAGACGTGTCTGGTGGCGTTCAAGAAGGAGTTACTGGAGGGACTTCGTGGTGAAGATTATAGTTTTGCTCATGTCGTCTCTGAGGCGCGCCAAAAGTGTGAAAGCACGTTCTCAAAAGGGGCGAAGGAAGCACTATTGGAAGACACGGACTGGACCTGGGAGGATGAGTTGGAGTTTTTGAAGGAAGAAATCGGCCTAGTTGCTGATCAATGTAGGAAGGACGAGACGAAGAAGTTGTTGAATCAGGCTGAGCGGAATATTAAGAAGCTGCTTTCGGAGCCTGTGGAGTTACAGTTGGGCAAGCCCTCAAGGACCATGTGGGACGAAACGTTGAGAATATTCAAAGAGGTGCTGGGAAAGACTGAGACAGGATATTTAGCAAAAGCCAAGAGTAGGTACTCACATTCCTTGTCTGAGTTCTTTGACAACAGATGAATAGGTTATGACTGTACGCAGGATGAGAATACGACTGCACTGGCAAACCTGAGGAAACGGGCCTGGCAAGTTCTGAGAGGGAAGATCGGTGAACAGACTGCCGACCAAGTGTTCCTTGGCAAACTCAGAAATCACTTTGAGGAGAGGTTCAGATATGACGAGCAGGGAGTTCCAAGGGTGTGGAAGCCGGAAGATGATATTGATAGTGCATTCATGAAGGCGAAAGAACAGGTATGTGTAGCCCTTGTATGTTACATTTCAGTTTGAGCTGGTTCACGATTTAGACCCTCGAGCTTGTCCCTCTTTATGCGAAGATCTCTCCTGAAGACAGCTCGGTTCAATTCAGTCTTCCATCTGACACCGAATCCTTGGACACCCTCAATGGCAATGGCGAAGAATTTGATTTTGAGTCGAGCCTCACCGTCTTCTCTGAGACGAAGGTGCTTGAGCTAACGACCAAATTCCGAAAAGACGCCGATGCATACTACGTTGAGGCAAAGAGGAGTACTGTATCGAGTGTGAGCCAGATTCCGTATTGGATGTATGGCGTACTTGTTGTGCTCGGCTGGAATGAAGCCATGGCGATTCTTTTCAATCCGTTGTACTTCACGACTTTGTTGCTTGCTTTAGCTTTTGCGTGAGTAACCCCCTTTGTTGACACGCTATCGACTTATAATGCTCTCCTTAGATATATTATCATCCAACTTGGCATGGTTGGGCCATTGATGTCTGTTTTTAGTACAATAGCACAGGAAGTACGTTCTTACGCATCCGATCTGAACACGTTCTTGACCCTTTCTACAGATACAAAGACAAGCAGTCAATAAGCTACAAGAACAGTTCGCCCAGGCTTCTGAGCCTCGCACTTTGTCTCCTCCTGTATATCGCGAAGGGTCAGCCATCGAACTTGAAGAACTGAATGTCGATGAAGCGAAGCCCGTGCCGAGGCAACGGCGGGTTCCTGATGGGAGATCATAGCTATAGAAAGCTTTTTTGGGCAAATAATTATGTGTTGGATGTGTTCTCTTTTCAAATATATATTCCTGGAACTGTGGAACATCATACATTCGATTGTGTGAAGTGAAGCTAACGAGTAAGAATTCCGCAAAAAAAAAAATGGAATGACAAAAATGGTCTGACCAACGATACGTTTAAAATAACACTTGCGGATTGGGAAGCAGTCGGAGGAGACACTGCAGTGTTCGAGTTTGGCTCCAACATGCTTTTCAGCCTAAGAAACCAGAACCGGACCTCCAAACAGTCAAATTTCTTTTCGAAGCTGAGCGCAGAAGATCGATGATGATGACGCTCTCCGTATATTTGAATGACGAGCGCAGAAGGCTCAATCTCTGTCAGTTCTTGGACACAGCGCAATCCCGGATAGTGACACCGCCAATACATCGTCTGGCTCCCAACGTGCAATTTACGAGGAATCCTGCTGCAAATGGCGGGTCTGTTGCCAGAGCCAGAGGTGATTTACATTAGAGTCGAAATGTGGTTCTGTTGTTAATGTTGATTCGCCTGGCGCCAGCTTCGGTGCATATTTCCATTAAGACAGACGACGATGAAACGAAGGCGACCGCACAAAATCGACCTTCGTCCGATTGATCGTTAAAGGACCAGAGAGTTTGTCCCCCGCATTCGCGGAACCTTTTCGTTGACTTGGCGGCCTTCACCAACGCTTCTGACGATCCGCTTATCGTCTCGTACTGCGATATCAACCTTTTTGCAGAGTCATCCGGGAGTTGAGAGTAGAAGCGGGGAGGAGTGACGTTCTGAGGGCGGTGCTGTTTGGCAGAGTCATCGCCGAAGTGTTTTCTCCTAGAAGCGTACGAAAAGTAGTCTTCACGTTCGTTATTTGAGATGCCTGCACCCATGTTGCGGGGACATAGCATTTTCGAGGGTGAGACAACGGAGGTAGTGCTAGAGTTTGGAAAACATAAGTGTCCTGCTGGGTCAATTACGAATGAGACGGTAGGAAAATTTATAGAAGAATATATTCGGAGAACATGATAAAGGTATGAGTGTGTGTCTAACCTGCTGTACAGTTCTTGATTTTTACACCATGCTGTTCGGCCTCATGTTCTGGCCAAGACAGGGTTTGAACGGTTTGCCAACGGAGGACTTTCTCAGCGAAGTCGACAACGGGGTCCAAGGCAACATCTGAGCTTGGTGTAAGGGGCAACGGCCCTGAATCGTCAGTGTCCTCACTACAGTCAGATTGCGAACCAAGTTCTGAGTCTTCGTCATCCGAGTACTCATGATCTAAGAGAGAAAAACAGAAATGAAAAATAAAAAATAAAAAATTGCAAGTTACTGTATAC
>Ga0307517_10007896_pt1 | contig 15388 bp, 7 predicted proteins | sample 23_EM_MG_FD_194515 | JGI IMG/M metagenome (GOLD analysis project Ga0307517, IMG submission 194515) | Populus trichocarpa ectomycorrhiza microbial communities from riparian zone in the Pacific Northwest, United States - 23_EM | ecosystem: Host-associated > Plants > Roots > Unclassified | place...
GGAAAAAAAATCACAGGCGATAAACTCGGAAGAGGGGTGGGGTAGGGGGGTTGAATACCCTTAACGCAATCTGTTCTCAACGCTAATCTCCGGGCCTATAGGCGCCTATCAGGCCTGATAGGCTTTCTTGGCCGATCGAATTCGGCCTATATGGGCCTAGGCTGTCTTCCGGAGCGGCCTGCCTTAGCCCGGCCTACGGCCTATAGGCCGGCCTACCATCGGCCTGGCCCGTTGGGAACACTGGTCATATAGGACACGCCCGGAGACGTAGAAAGAGCAAGAATCCTAATACACTCTCTAGCTAACATAGCCTTATTTTATTACTTCTATTGTCCCTCCCTATCTGACCCCCGTGATGGAGGTCGCAAGACTGCGTGCTCATAGTACTACATCACATCATCTCACAAAAAGAAAAAAAAAGAGAAAGAAACACCAGGAACCCATCCCCCTCCGATCGGGTGGGCTATTAGGTCAAACGGTACGGCGCGTTGGGTTTCATGGTTACTCCCTCTATCGGCTACGCGTAATACTGAATCGCTAATTGGGTCACAGCACCTCTGGCAACGGGTGCCCAATTGTGGGTGCGGTTTGGATAAAATTCACGATTGCTTAATAATGCTTGAGTTATCATATGCCACTTCTCATCTATCTATAAAACGGGATAAAAACACTCTATACAACTTATCCATGACTGAAGGCATTCTATCGCTCGGGGGGGGGGGGAGAGAAAGAAAATGAGGGAAAAATAAAACAGAGGCACGGAAGAATTTAGAACTATAGTGAAGGGAAATTGGATAGGACAGAATGAAAACTGCAGGGGATAGACCGAACTTTCTTATGGGAATGAAGCCATGATATTTCTCACTAACCAGACGCTACTGCACTCTGTAAGGAAGAACTCGTATCCACACACGGCTAGTTGAGAAGTGGCGTTCCAGGCAGGTTTGGTAGCGTATATATGCGCTCGCATAATAGGGGATTTCCCTTCGCTATAAATGATGATGTCCGGAGACAGCTTCGATGAGCAACGTCATCGAAATACAGGAGGGGAGGAGGAGATCTCTACCGGGTGGTGTATCCTGGGCCTAGGGGTGTGAAATAGGCGGCTGCTTGGTGAAGCTTAAGAAGCTCAACGACCCCCCGATGGCCATTCCTTACTGCGCACATGAGTGGCGTTTGGCCTGCATGATTTGTATTGTCGGGGTTAACCCTTTCCTTCTCGAGTAGTATTTTAACTATCCCCTCATGGCCATACCTGGCAGCACATGAAAGCGAAGTGTCGCCGTGGTTATCCCGCTTTTCGGGATTGACCTCTTCTCTCCCCAGCAGCATTTTCACCACATTCTCATACCCATACTGAGCAGATAGCAAGATCGGTGTGCTGCCGTGATGGTTTGGCTTGTCGGGGCTGACTGCTGCCTGCGCGAGTAGTATTTTTACCACTTTTTCGTGTCCACGGCGAGTGGCCTTCAGGAGCGCCGTGTCGCCGCGATTATCTTGCTTGTCGGGGTTCATCTCGCCCTGCTCGAGTAGAACTTTGACAACTCCTTCATGCCCACGCTGAGCGGCACTCTGGAGTGATGTTATGCCGTAATCATCAGGCTTCTCGGGGTTCACATCGCCCCGTTCGAGTAGTGCCCTCGCAACTCCTTCATACCCACGCCGAGCGGCTCTCTGGAGTGGTGTTAGGCCGTAGTTATCTAGCCTCTCAGGGTCCACATCACCCCGCTCCAGTAGTACCTTCACGACTCCTTCATGCCCACACCAAGCGGCATTCTGGAGTGGTGTTAGGCCGTCATCATCTAGCCTCTCGGGGTCCACATCGCCCCGCTCGAGTAGTACTTTCACAACTCCTTCATAACCACTCTGAGCGGCACTCTGGAGTGGTGTTAGGCCGTCATCATCTAGCTTCTCGGGGTTCACATCGCCCCGCTCGAGTAGCACTTTCACAACTCCTTCATACCCACCCCGAGCGGCACTCTGGAGTGGTGTTAGGCCGTCATCATCTAGCCTCTCGGGGTTCACATCGCCCCGCTCGAGTAGCACTTTCACAACTCCTTCATAACCACCCTGAGCGGCACTCTGGAGTGGTGTTAGGCCGTCATCATCTAGCTTCTCGGGGCTCACATCGCCCCGCTCGAGTAGCACTTTCACAACTCCTTCATACCCACCCCGAGCGGCTAGCATGAGCGGTGTGTTGCCGTAATTATCTACTTTGTCGGGGTCGGCTCCTGCCTGCTGGAGCAGTATTTCGGCAACTCCCTCATGTCCATTCCGGGCAGCCCATGCAAGCGGAGTGTGCCCCCAATAATCCTCATTGTTGATATCATAACTCTCCATCTCTATCAAAGCAACTACCCCCTCCGCGATTCCGAAAAACGATGCGCAGTGTAATCCACTGAATTGTAGACTCATACCCAGCCTCCGATAATACAATACCCTCACTTGTGCTAGAAGTGATATGCCAGATATGTGGCTATCATAATCCTGCAAAAGCTCCAGTGTGAGTGATCTTACACGGCTCGAAAAGCTCCCTTTCGCATGGACTCCCCAGTATCGGGAGCAATATTTTAGAAAGGGCGTTTCAAGGTTGAGGAGACTGGGATCGGCGGAAAGTGCCTTGGTCTTTCCAGAATTTAGATAAGTCAAGCAGATCTCTGCCATTGTCGAGTGGTGTCTCCCGAAGATATCTGGACGGGTGCAAAGATACTCTTTGAGAGTAAAATGGATAAGTCGCACAGTTGATGCCTCTTTATCTACGGTAATAAGCCCTTGACAGCAGCTCAGTAATGTCGATATCGAGGGGAGGTTCTGGGGATTGAAATCTGTGGAACCAAGCTCGACTGCAAGGGCGTAGCAAAGTTCGTCTACCTTCAACGGCCGTTCCGCATGACAGATCCACATCAAAGCTCTCATCCCGAGACTGGATTTATCGCCGTCCTGCGCTCTTATCCGTTCAATAGTCGCATCGTAAGCATCTCCTAACCCCAACCCATCAGTTATTTTGCACAGCCGTCCTCGTCTCCGATGGATCGTTGATTCTTGCAAGATTGATTCAATATTCAGGGAAACGAGTAGAAATCTAAGTATACCTATTAGCCAATAATTTGGAATGGGGGTTTGAGCGCCATTGACACCCTCTACCTACATTTCGGATATATTTTCAGGCATCTTCTCCAGAATGTCTGCTTCTAGACTCTCGTCCATGGCATCCGGTGTTTCGTCGTGGCTCAGTCTAAAGCGAAGGTAACTGACGATATCGTCTCTAGTAGGACCTACAGATACACTTGCCACTCGTCCAGCCAGGTGCTTTGCAACTTCAGCCCGGATATGGGGTCTTCCGGTCACAAATAGTCGAGCGCTCGGGGACTTCTCAAGAATTTCCTTCAACGAATCAAAAAGCCTAAATCGCTGCGCAGTCGTACATTCGTCAAGGGCGTCAATACACATATATGTGCGCTGTGAAGACATGATGAGTTGTAGCATCTTCACGATATCAACGAGTTGCGGTCTGCGCCCACTAACGGCCTCTTGCTGCTCTCTCATGGCCTTCAATATTTCCTCCGGAATCCTTCCAGTTCCGCTGACCATCTGCTTTAGTAAGGAGCCCAGCATATTGGTCGCAGACTGCTCGTTTCGCGCCGCGAAGTCGAAATAAAAGCATGTAACAGAAGTGTTTTGTCCTCTAGTCCGATCGCACAGCGTGTCCACTACTAGCGAACTGTGATTGGCGTTTGTTAGTACGAGTTCGCTTCCCCCTTCCCCCCCGGAGAATACCTCTTGTTACCTAATGAATGTCTTGCCGACCCCCGGATCTCCGTAGCAAAACAAAACCCCTTTATCACCCTGACCTTCTCCATACCATCTTCTGAACTCCTCAGTTTGTATGAGCCATGCCCCAACATTATTGACACGGCGCTCTTGAATGTCCCAATGGCGTAAGCCTGGATCCAGGGATGATAACCAGGCTAGGAGTTGAGACCGATCATCGGCAACATTACAGTTGTTCCACACGTTATTATAGGAGTTCGTAGTATTGTGGCAGTTGGAACTATGATCGATGGTGAATCCGGACATTTTCGACTGTTTATTGCTTGCTGTGTTGAGAGAGAGGAGTTGCTGAGTGTGATATTCCTGGCAGCAGAAGAAGTGCGGGGCCTTTTAAACAAAAGAGGGGGTACACTAGTGTTACACCAACTCTGTGATGCGAGCAACCATTCCTAACCGAACCCCACCCAACCAGAAACGTATAGTAGGAGTCAAAAATTAATATTTACACTTCTTCTCGTGGCTATTAAATGGGCATTGCAGGGTGAGGCGTCCTATGTGAGGGTTTTTACTCGCTGCAATATTACTCTAAAGAGCGAGACAAAGACAATGTCGCCTGTAGGATCATTTCGCGTCACTAGAGAATTAAGTCTCATAGGGCCCATTTACCTGACGGTCTGCTTCTAAAGTTTGTGTGAAAAAACTAGACGGTGGCGTCTCAACTGGCACCATCGGATAGACTGTGCATAAATACTTATCGAAGTTTCTACCGTCCTAAATTCTTGTCGAAACGTTAGGGCGCTTCGGAGGTGCATTCTTCAATTCCACTAGACTGTAGACTGCACGCCACTAAAGGCAAACGCCGTCTGCTTGCCCACACGCGTCCAGCTGTCAAACCCCTTCTCAACGATCGGCACAGCCTCGAGCTGCTAAACGGCCTCCTAACGTCTTACACCCCATAGCGAGCCATCCACCCAAATACTAGCCACTATTTAAATCTGGACTGGGTTTAGCCAATCGGATTTCCTAAACTTGGAGATGGCTCGCTATGGCGTAGAAGACGTTATAGGCAAACAAGATCTGCTCTGGTTGCGACCAAATTTGCAATGGCGACACAATCTAACACTACAAACAACCTTTTAGCAGAAACCACAAACACCACCCGCAGTTATACCATCTTGGGTTTTGGGTTAAGATATCGCAAGATTTCTTACTTATTATGACAGAAGTTCTCCCACTACATACATTGTTACTATGATCATATTTCATCATTACGTCCGCAAGCGGGGGTCACTGAGTTATCTTTCAGAAGCCAGGCATCCTGGGGAAATTAACATTTGCCTTGCGCCAAGCGAACAACCGTGATACATTCAGTAAAAGGAATCCCGATAGTGTTCACAAGCGAGTCACCAAGCACTTCAAAGGATTGGCGAGCGATCATCCGCTGATGGAAACCGCGCTCACTTTGAAACCAGGTTAGTGACGAACCTCAAGTTAATATTGGGCTATGATGAGGTGAGAGTACCTTGAGATTCTTGTTCTTCCTACGTCTCCAGACTTGTCCTATATATACACAATCTTGACCATACAGAAAAGAATCTATCTTCCGCAACACTCTCCACTCGTCTCTCACCATCTGAGTCCAAACAGGTTTCCCGAAACTTCTACTCCCTTCTTCCATCCCTTTCGTTTCATCCTCTTATACCATTTCACCCATCCACTGCGATCCTGCGCAGTCCTGACACCACCGTCTGTTTCCTAACTATCATAGTGTGACACTTAAACGTTCCAACTCCTGGCAAACCTTAATCCCTCACCTCTAGTCTTCTCTAGTGCCAATCCCTAAAACATCCCAAGCCTTTCCCCTTTAACTAACGTCTCAACCAAACATACTGTAACCCATCGGATACCATACTAGTCAATCGTGCAACAACAATCAAACCCAATTCTTCTCAGCCATATTCCATCAGTATTCCAACGATAGTGCAGGTATGGAATCTTCGTGAATTTCAACCGAACCGAGCTCAATTGCAAGTGATTTATAACCCTAGCCCTACCGAGTTACTTTTTTGCCCACTAAATACCCCTCATTATCATACTGAACTGCCTAGTTTCGTCTCGGGTATGTTAAGGCTATATCGGTAATACATCACCGCGTACCAATACACCCAGCTTTAGGTGGCCGGAGCCTGCATTCATTGAGCCTCAGCATCAGCTATGCAACTGAGCTCACGAAATACTAGCTGGTGCCGGGTTTGATAAAATTCTGGGTCGAAATCTGCTATCAAAAGAGAAGGCAGTGCGAAGAAAGAAAAAAGGATATCAGAACGAGAACATATAATCAGGTGACCTGCACTTCTGACAATTGCGGGCTGGGGGGAGTAATTTAGATACAAAAATCAATGCCAACTATGCCTTCCGTTTCCTTAATATCATCACACCATTTCCTTACATTCCGATGCCATTTCCTTACTCCTTCTGTCCCTGATTTCTTCACCGCTATAACAATTCATCAACACCTCACCTTGCAATGGACATGTGCGCGTGACTCCGGCGAACTATCCGATATCCTTCTAGTACACCCCAAGTGATTTGTAATAGCGGGGTAGTAGGAATAATGTCCGATGACCTGCAACGGGGCGGCCAGGTGGTTAACAACAGAACCCACCCTTAAGAGGGAACGGTAGCCATTCCGTAAATTCACGAATCAGAAATCTAACCCAATTCTCACAGGAGTCTATCACATTATATCACAGCGGGCAAGTGCCAACATAATCGACCGTTGTGGGAAAAAAGTGGAGTTCACACTGGCCGTTCTGCAACTACAACCACAGACCAACCTCTGCTTTCTGAACGAGAATGACTACACTTATATCTATGAAACTTATTACAATACATGTTAACATACTCTTGGGAGTGGTTTACTCTCCTGCTCTGCCATCATCAGAACTAGGCTAGATCAAAGAGAATTTCCACAGGCCGGGCCCGGCTTCCTTATGATGGAGCTAATGGAAAGCACACAAGATGAGGGGAGTGAAAGAGCGATCACCACGGACAGTGAGCGGAGCAATCAAGGAAGAGCAGAAGGGTAGAATAGATGGCTGCTCTCTCTCTAGCTGCGGACAAGCCTGGAGATATATCTCCCCGTCTAACTAACAACAATAAAGCACTCCCGAAACCCAACGCAATCTAAAGAAAACACACGCAGCTCTGATCCCTCATGATCACAAACAATCTAACCTCATCCTGATATCGCGATCCATGATCCTTTGTAATCCTAAAACCTCTCTCCTGCCGCCGGTGTGCCACCTCCCGTATATCTAGTGACAAAGGATATGAAAGAAACAACAAAACCAAATACCCGATACCTCATACCCTATGTCTAAACACATCAACGAACCCATAAAGGAAATATCCTATGCCTAGCGGCATAGGATGTAAGAACAACAACCTGTGGGAAAATACCTAACCGCCGGAAGAACAAGAAACCACCTGCCCTAAACCGCTTGTCTCCTAGCAGCATATCCGTATAAATGCATATCCGCACAGCCCTCTAACCGCATGCCCTATTGGCAATCCAGCACCTTAAAGCCTGGCCTGCATGGCCAGTTGGGAACACTACTAATTTCCACCATTAGACTAAACTGGATCTTGACCGGACCGGCTGGTCCGGTTGCCATTCAGAATCCTGACAGGCAGAATTCCGATCCATCCTCCGCCATACCTTCCCATCATATCCGGAAATGTGTGCGAATCCTAATATCCAGCATACGAACCACGAATATTGGTTCTTCATCTTTCGATTGATAATCGCTGACAAATGGGACTAGTAACGGATGGATAACAGGATAAGTAAAGGTACAAAGGAAAGAGTCTTCTCTGAGGAGTGATCGCCGGTGATTTTCAACAGTTTCTTGATTCCTCTGCAGTACTCTGGCCACCCCCCCATGTCCCCACCACTAACATGCGAGGGGGCTGTTCTGTCATAATCACCTGACTCATCAGGGCTGACCTGTTTCCACTAGAGTAGTATTTTCACCGCTCTCCCATGCCCATTCTCAGTAGCATACGAGAGCGCTGTTCTTCCCATATTGCATAGCTTATCTAGGTCAACATCTTCCCGCCGGGGTAGTATCTCTAGCGTTCGCAAGCGGCCGACCTGGTATTCCCCGGTGGTAAGCCGGGGCTTATCTTACAGGGCCTGGCCGCACTGCTGATATCTGGAGACTTTCGAGTGATAGGGTGTGATATGGCTGTAAAATAAAACGAAACGCCATGCACGAAATATTGTGATTGCCAACACACAACAGAGAAAGTTCCCCCCATTCAACTTGACCTCCTGCTTGCATGCCCTCATTCAACAAACGAACTAACTAATTAGGGGCCAAGAGAGGCGCATATTTAAATCCTCAGTAGTTCACCGATCCACCCATCCTTCCAGTGATCACTACACGCATCTCTTCTCTTTGGCACATGTCCCCTAGCGCCTTTCACAGACTCTGGTGTTAGAAGAAGAGGGACCAAGGTTGTAGGAAACTCCCTTGTAACTGATGGAGGTGGTACAATCGTGTGCTCGAGTGTGTGGACCGGAGATGCTGAGGTCTATACTCTCTAGAGAGGTTGCTAGCTACGGTGAGAGAATATACGGGAGATTTGGGGACGATGCAAGAGGGGTATGGGATGTAACTTTAACAACATCGTTCGCTATCGTTTAAAACTAAACCAACTGTAGTGTTAGGTATGTATGTGAAACACAAATAAAATATCCTAATCCTTGAATGGATCACCGAAACTAGCTCCGTATCTTTCCGGATATCTCTTATCTCCTCCGTGCTCCCCTTTAATCACAAGAGAAAGTCGTGTCGGAAAAATGACCCCCCGAAACCTGGAAACTACCAAATGAATCCATCACGCCCGCGAATATTCTGCAACACCCCTGAAAGACCTGCCACATTTCCGCGACTTCTAGAATCACCTACATCCCCCCGCTAAATTGATAGGTGATATAAGAGGCCTCTCTGCCAGGCTCCCGCAACATTCTCTGGTCACATCTATAGCAGGGTTAGCTCTTGGGTAACTTATCGGCCACGCGCAATACTGTATCACCAATTTAGCCACAGCACCTATGGCAAGGGATGCCCGATTGTGGGTGAGGTTGGGATAGAGTTCACGATTGCTTAAGAATGCTTGGGCTATCATATACCACTCCTCATCTATCTAAGAAATATAAAAAAACACTCTATACAACTTATCCATGGCTGAAGGAATTCCATCACTCAAGGAAGCGGGGAGGGAGAGAAGAAAGGAAATGGGCGAAAAGTAAACAGGACCAAGCAAGAATTTTAAACTAGGGTAGGGGGGATCGAATAGGGCTGAGTGAAAACTGCAGGGGATAGACCGAACTTTCTTATAATAATAAAGCCATGATATTTCTCACTAACTAGACCCTATAGCGCTCTGTAAGGAGGAACTCGTATCCTCACACGGCTAGGTTAGACGTGGTGTGCCAGGAAGGTTTGGTAGCGTATATATGGGTTCGCATAAAAGGGGATTTCCCCCTTCGCTATAAGCGGTGATGTTCGGAAACAGCTTCGATGAGCAACATCCTCGAAATAGTGGAGGGGAGGAGGAGATCTCTACCGAGTGGTGTCTTCTGGGCCTAGGGGTGTGCCATGGGCGGCCGCTTTGTGAAGCTTAAGAAGCTCAACAACCCCCTTATGGCCATTCCTTACTGCGTGCATGAGTGGTGTTTGGCCTGCATGATTTGTATTGTCGGGGTTAACCCGCTCTTTCTCGAGTAGGATTTTAACTATCCCCTCATGTCCATACCAGGCAGCACATGAAAGCGAAGTGTCGCCGTCGTTATCCCGCTTATCGGGATTGACCTCCTCTCTCCCTAGCAGCATTTTCACCACATTCTCATACCCATACTGAGCAGCTAGCAAGAGCGGTGTGCTGCCGCGATGGTTTGGCTTGTCGGGGCTGACTGCTGCCTGCGCGAGTATTATTTTTACGACTTTTTCGTGTCCATAGCGAGTAGCCTTCAGGAGCGCCGTTTCGCCGTGATTATCTTGCTTGTCGGGGTTCATCTCGCCCCGCTCGAGTAGTACTTTCACAACTCCTTCATGCCCACGCTGAGCGGCACTCTGGAGTGATGTTATGCCGTAATCATCAGGCTTCTCGGGGTTCACATCGCCCCGTTCGAGTAGCGCCCTCGCAACTCCTTCATACCCACACCGAGCGGCTCTCTGGAGTGGTGTTAGGCCGTCGTTATCTAGCCTCTCGGGGTCCACATCGCCCCGCTCGAGTAGTACTTTCACAACTCCTTCATAACCACCCTGAGCGGCATTCTGGAGTGGTGTTAGGCCGTCATCATCTAGCCTCTCGGGGTCCACATCGCCCCGCTCGAGTAGCGCCCTCACAACTCCTTCACACCCATACTCAGCGGCAATCTGGAGTGGTGTTTGGTGGCTATAATCTGGCTTCTCGGGGTTCACATCGCCCCGCTCGAGTAGCACTTTCACAACTCCTTCATACCCACGCCAAGCCGCCTTCGTGAGCGGTGTGCTGCCGTAATTATCTGCCTTGTCGGGGTTGACTTCTGCCTGCTGGAGCAGTATTTTCACCACTCCCTCATGTCCTCCCCCAGCAGCCCATGCAAGCGGAGTGTCCCCGAAAACATCTCCTTTGTTGATATCATAACTTCCCATCCCTATCAAAGCAACCACTCCCTCCGGAATTCCGAAGAACGATGCGCAGTGTAATCCATTGAATTGGAAACTCATACCCGGCCTCCAGTCACCCAAATACCTTACTGATGCTAGGAGTAATCTGGCAGATAAGTGGCTATCATAGTCCTGGAAAAGCTCCAGTGTGAGTGATCTTACGTGGTTCGAGAAGCCCCTTTTCGCATGGACTCCCCAGTATAAAGAACAATATTCTAGAAGGGGTGTGCCGAGGATGAGAGGAAAGGGATCGGTAGAAAGGGCCTTGACTTTTTCGGAATTTAGATAAGTCAAGCAGATCTCTGCCATTATCGAGTCGTGCCTTCCGAAAATACCCGGATGGGCGCAAAGATACTCTTTGAGAGTAAAATGGACGAGTCGCACAGTTGATGCCTCTTTATCCACGGAAATAAGTCCTTGACAGCAGCTCACTAACGTCGACACCGAGGGGACGTTCTGGGGATTGAAATCTGTGGAACCAAGCTCGACTGCGAGGGCGTAGCAAAGCTCGTCTACCTTCAACGGCCGCTCCGCATGACAGATCCACATCAAAGCTCCCATCCCGAGTCTGGATTTATCACCATCCTGCGCCCTAATCCGTTCGATCGTGGCATCGTACGCATCTCCTAACCCTAGCCCATCTGTTATTTTGCTGAGCCGTTCCCGTCTCCGATGGATCGTTGATTCTTGCAAGATTGATTCAATATTCAGGGAAACAAGTAGAAATCTGCGTGTATATATTAGCGAATAATGTGGAATGGGGGTTTGAGCGCCATTGACACTATCTACTCACATTTCGGATATATTTTCGGGCATCTTCGCCAGAATGTCTGCTTCTAGACTCTCGTCCATGGCATCCGGGGTTTCGTCGTGGCTCAATCTAAAACGAAGGTAACCGACGATATCGCCTTTGGTCGGACATACAGATACACTTGTCACTCGTCCAGCCAAGCGCCTTTCAATTTCAGCCCGGATATGGGGTCTCCCGGTCACAAATACTCGAGCGCTCGGGGACTTCTCAAGGATCTCCTTCAACGAATCAAAAAGCCTAAATCGCTGCGCAGTCGTGCATTCGTCAAGGGCGTCAATACACATATATGTGCGCTGTGTGGAAGTGATGAGTTGCAACATCTTTACGATATCAACAAGTTGCGGTCTGCGCCCACCAAGTGCCTCTTTCTGCTCTCGCAAGGCCTGCCATATTCCCTCCGAAATCCCTCTCGTTCCGCCGACCATCTGCTTTAGCAAGGAGCCCAGCATATTGGTCGCAGACTGCTCGTTTCGCGCCGCGAAGTCGAAGTAAAAGCATGTAACCGGCGTGTTTTGTCCTCTAGTCCGATCGCACAGCGTGTCCACCACTAGCGAACTGTCATTGCGGCTTGTTAGTACGAGTTCACTTTTCTCTCCACAGAATAACCCTTGTTACCTGATGAATGTCTTGCCGACACCCGGATCCCCATAGCAGAACAAAACTCCTTCACCACCCCCACCTTCCCCGCTCAAACCGGACCATCTTCCGAATCCCTCAGTTTGTATGAGCCATTCCCCAATATCATTGACACGGCGCTCTTGGATGTCCCAGTGCCGTAAGCCCGGATCGAGGGGTGATAACCATGCGATGAGCTGAGAACGATCATCGGCGACAGTACAGTTGTTCCACACATTATTATAGGAGTGCGTAGTATTGTGGGAATCATGATTGATGGTGTATCGGGACATCTTTGGCTATTTATTGCTGGCTCTGTTGAGAAGGAGGTATTGCTGAGTGTCGTTAGTTTGTGATATTGCTGGCAGTGGAAGAAGTGCGGGCCTTGTTAAACAAAAGCGGGGGTGATCTGAGGTCACACCAACCTCGCTGGTGGTGCACAGCCACTCTTGTTCTTAACCGAGCCCCACTTAAGCCGCCAGATATGAATGGCAGGAGTCCGAAATTACCGTAATATTAATATTGCGCCCGTGGCTATTATACAGGTATCAGGCAACAAGTATCCGAACATAAGACACATGGCGCACAGACAAATTACCATATATGTTAAATGTCTCATGTTCGTATACTTCTTGCCGATAACTGTATGGGCACCTCAGGGCAAGGCGTCCTAAGTGAGGGTTTCTGCTCGCTGCAAAAACTAGTCGGAACAGCGAGGAAAGGACAATGTGGCCAGCAGGATCTTTTGGCGTTTCTAGAAAATTGAGTCCATTATGGCCCGTTTACCTAACCTTTCTATTTTTAAAATTTGAGTTATAAAAATTCGATGGTGGCGTCTCAACTGGCGTCGTTATCTGATATCATACAACGATGCAGAGTGCCACTCGTGGGAAAAAGTGGGGTTCGGGTTCCGCTTTCCCTACCCATGGCTCTTCGGCGACAAAATGGATTTCTTTCATAATGGCAAAAGACGCGATTTTACCGACTCTGGAGAGTATGTGACATAGGCTTCAGAGCCAAGTCATAGGTGCAGTCATTCTTTCTTGGAAAGGAAAGTTCGTTGGTTGTTGTGGTTGCTGAACGGCAAGTGTGAGCTCCACTTTTTCCCACCACTGAACTTCAACCGTTCATCCAAGACCTTGCCCGGCCGTGAGTCCTCGCCTACCACCCTGAGTCTCCTCCAATGCCATCCCACATTACTGGCCCTCGACGATAACCCCTGTGCACCGATGGTGGAATAGACCGGGTCTACCGTGGGTCATCGAGTGCAAAAAAAATCCTAAGCGAGGAGCAAAAGCGTGGAGTGTGATTACATAAGCAGCGCATCGCGGGCATGAGATATCCTCATTCCCTCCAAGATTTCCATCAAACCAATTGAAACCATAGCCACATCCTTATCTAACTATCATTGTTTTAATATTCTATCACTTCTGCACATTGATTCTATTCACTCTCTCATCAAGTGTTTTGGTGATTCCCAAAGCCAGTTCGGGGTTCTCTACCCAGGTAGTTACCATGCTCTTAGAGCCCTAAACCCTTAGAGGTATTCATCCCAGGGGTTGGAAGAGTTGTTTTTCGAATATGATAGACCGATTGCACCTGTGGCGAGATTGGCCCCCTCAGCGAGATAGGTCCGCAACCACCAATTAGCATATCGCAACTGGGCTTATTAAGGCAAATCTCGCTGAGGGGGCCAATCTCGCCACAGGTGCAATGAGTTTACCAAGTTTCTAGTCGATATGTCAGTTTTGTATGCTAAAAGACATTACCGTACACACACCAATGTTTTTTCAACCCTGGGGCTGAATGCGTCTATTACGACAGAATACTCATACCTCCCTTAGGTTAACAGTTGCCTTGAGCCCCAACTTGAACTTCAAGTTGGATAAACAAGAATTATTTAAATCCACAAGACATAATTGCTAGAGAAAAATTCTGCAGCGAATTTTAACGTTTCGGACCACCCGAAGGTACCCGTGCAATCAAACACCCGCTTTGGCTTAGGCTTGGTTAGTAAATTCATTTTTCTCGCAACGTATGATTTGTTTACTTGACTACATGACCTGTGATACCCGCTCAGGCTGAAGGGGTAGTGGACAGAAATAATGCACAAAGGTGAAATAATAATAAACAATTATAGCTAGATAAGGATGTGGTTTTGGTTCGACGGAAATCTTGGAGGGAATGCGGGTTTCTCACGCCCCGATAGGCTGCTTACATAATCACACTTCACGCTTTGCCTCATTCTGGCTTAGGATTCTTATTTTGCTCTCAATGTCTACTTGACTCGTAGGAATAGACTGTGTCAGGGTTCAGCGAGGCGATACCCTCAGTGAGGCGTTGCAAAGATCTGCTTACAGATGGTTCGATTGTTACTTTTCAGAAACCAAGCATCCCGGAGACAATCGCACTCTCCTTACGCCAAGCGAATAATTCCGATTCCTTCCGTAAAAGGTGTCTCGGTAGTCTTCACAAGTGGCGCACAGGGAATTTTCCAAAAACACCTACCCTACATTCCACACCAAGGCGCCCGTCCCACAATAATACCGATAATTTTCTTAGGTTCCCCATGTGAATTATCATACCGTATTTACTCGTTAAATCAACCCTCAGGGATCTCAACACGAATCAGAGAAAGTAGGTTAGCGAGGTGACGATTCACTGACGAATACCAGTTAATGAGGTCCAGTGAGCTCAGCCTCCCAAAGCTATTCGGTCTGGATAACACTATTACTTCTTGGGGTGCTGTGTCTCTGATCGGGGGGATCCGAATCCGGTCCCAGATGGTGGATTTCACGAGTAAATACGGTAGACTCTGTTAAAGAGTTTTGCACCATTGGGCGATTGGTCTACCTTAAAAATCCCTTCCAAGTATGCGAAGAAAAAATGCATGGCTAGCGTGGCAGCTGGCCTAGAGCTCCGCAGAATTTTTTTACCAAGCCCTATCCAAATATTAGAGAGCTATCGTCCACCAATGGAAGGTTCTCCAGTCTCCACCGCCCTCACGGCTAAACAAGGTTCGTGACGGGCAGGGATCAATTACTCGGGGGTAAATTATATACTTCTACATGGTGTGTGACAACGGTTACAAGTAGACTCATCAACCACCGGCCTTATCAACTACCTGTCTCACCATAATTCCTACTACGATCTGTTTCATGCATAATTTCCCAAATACTTTCTTTAACGGGGCTCTCTTGACACGGTGCTTCTATTATTTTTTATATAAGGGGATTACGGTAGTATTTACTTATGAGTGATAGTTAATTATGGCTGAGGTATCACCATTAAGGCATGGTTGTTGAGACAAGGTCGTTGAGGCAAGGCCGTTGTCCACACCGTGTATGGTTCGTGCGGATCAAGACCTGCACTAGGAATCTAGCTATTTTCAAACGATTATACCACCAGAACAAGTCACCCAGGCGACTCAAAAAAACCTCTACATTATTCTCTTTATCTCTCTCAACAA
>Ga0307517_10007897_pt1 | contig 15388 bp, 24 predicted proteins | sample 23_EM_MG_FD_194515 | JGI IMG/M metagenome (GOLD analysis project Ga0307517, IMG submission 194515) | Populus trichocarpa ectomycorrhiza microbial communities from riparian zone in the Pacific Northwest, United States - 23_EM | ecosystem: Host-associated > Plants > Roots > Unclassified | place...
TGTAACACATTTTCCTCTTTCCCACCAAAAATGCCTAAATTCAAACGATTATACCTCATCATACAGCTGCTCCAGAAACCTAAAAAAACCTCTACATTGTTGAGAGAGATAAAGAGAATAATGTAGAAGTTTTTTTGAGTCACCTGGGTGACTTGTTCTGGTGGTATAATCGTTTGAAAATAGCTAGATTCCTAGTGCAGGTCTTGATCCGCACGAACCATACTAAATAGCCAATCTTAATCTGTGCTCAAGGTTTTATTATCTGAGATTGTTTCTAACTTCCCAACTGCTATCGTATTACATTATACTGCAAAGAGTAAGGTCACCCACTCAATCATGATATAAAAGAAAAGAGCGGAATCCATATAGGCACTTCGTATGATAACAAAAGAAATCAAACTCTAAAGAAGCATCAGTCTCTGGAAATGCAGAGTAGAAGAAAGAAAGAGATTGCGTGCTGCATAAGAATCTAACATAAGGAATAGAGCTCTTGGAATTATAATATGGGAGAAAGAATACCAGCTAAGCATGAAACCAAACAGGGGATATTGTGGTGGATAAATGGAGAAGTGGGAGTGTAGGTAAGGTAAGGTAAGGAAAGGGGAACGGTATTAAGGAGAGTAAGGAAGGCAGAACTGGGGTGAGGGAGCAGGATAGGAACTTGGAGATAACAAGAAAAGACAAGAGATGGAAGTAGAAATCGTTAATACTCCGGCTCCTGTTTCCTGCGGTGAGGGAAGTCCTAGCTTGCCATATTGAGGAAGGCCTGAATGAGCAAAAAATAATCCTGTGTCTGAGGCGCGGGCGCCGCGTCTAGACACATCCAACATCATTTTTCCGTCCGCACCCCATTCCCAACACCGATTGCCTCCTGACTTGAGGTCGGACCTTACCGACATCCTGCCGCCTCCCAACATCTCCTGCTTTTCCCCTGCCCGTTATCTCACATCCTGACTTCTCTTTTCCTGCCTCCCATCTCCACAGCATCTGGACGCCTATCCACGGGACTACTTTTTTCTTCTGCTTCCGGGCATGCTCATAACAACTTGCCTTTTGCCCACTGGCACGCAGATAGTACCCTCAGGCTAGTCATTCCTGCCGGTGTGCCTCCTACTACTAGTACTACTAGGCTCGTGCATAATTTGTTTGTTTCTAGAAGTTTCGATTCCTCTATGTCTATATCTCTACTATATAGTTGTGTATTATAGACGTTTATCGTCTAGTCGTGATCGTGATACTACCTCTCAGTCGGGGAGCAATGTAGCTGTCATCTGGGGTACATCGCACCCCGAGTTTATTTTATTAGACAAGCCCCATCCGTGATCCTACCAGATCCTATTAAACGTGATTAAATCGATCCGACTGGTCACAAGCCAGCGCCGGTCTATGTCCGGCATGAGATGCGCCAGGTCTAAGATTGTCCGATATCCAGAATTGTAAGGTCTTGGGTAACGTCTCTGAGCTGAACGGTTACCAGACCTTGTATGTCCGGAATCTACCACGCTCAGCAATCGAACCCCGGCGAGGCAATAAACCGTATCATACTGCATATAGCCCGACTGCATTTTCAACAGAGCTATGCGCCTGCACCGGGAGACGACCCCTAAGCACACTATACATATTCTCCCCGCCAGCCTGTATCCAAACACAATCGGTCCGACTGGTCTGGTTATGGAAGAGTCGAATACCGGTGCATCAGGCCCTGTATATATCATAAACAGCTGACTCCGGGAAAGCAAAAATCGGGATCTCCAGTTGCGTCAGTAGTTCAACCGGCAAAGCTCAAAGTATGGCCAGCCCTTTCGGCAGTGGGCACGCGAGAAGTAGGCTCTGGCGGCTTTGTCGTATCAATTCCCGACAAATGGTCTCCGGGGATATATCACATGCTCTGCCAAAATAAACGACGTCCTGGATATTATCACAACCTCTGTTCAGAATCCTACGATGGGCTGGTGGGGTTGGCGCGGGTCTGGTCTTCTCTAAATGTTCTATGACCTCAGTTCGTAAATCAGCTCGGGTACGTTAAAGGAATTTCAAGTTTAAAAGTCTCATGCGGATGGCATGTTGTCGACCATAGCTGCTTGGTATCTGTTGTGCTGCGTCAATTTTATTTGAGTGTCGCCATCGATCCTTGATTTACTCCTTATATGCGGGCTCTCCATATTCGGTACAATACATGGGGAGATTGCCGAACATGTAGATGTGATCGCGAAAGTAACTTATTAGATCCATTTTAAGAAAGTTGAAATTAAATTCAGAATGTATCAATTCCATACGTTGGTCGTTCTCTTCTTCACGATCGTCCTCACGGATCCGGCGCCGTTAGGATGGCAGCACTCGCTCCCTCATCTGCGCTCTCTGACGACGCAGCTTTTTGTACAACTCATCAGCCTTCTCTTGCATCCGTATGGATATGCGAAACTCTAAGAAGATGTCCTTCGTCTCGTGAAGCTGCATCGCATATTCTTCCATGTAAGATATAGCCTCGGGTGTGTAACTTCGGTATTGAGCCATCATGGTAAAGTCAAGCAATGACCTGACAAAGGTGAGCGCACGTCTGAAGGGTTGCACCTGTGTACTATCAGGCTGTCTCACCGCCATAGCGAGAAATCCCAACACACAATGCCCGAGATTCCTCATCTGTTTTTCTTGCCACTGCCTAACCTCCCTGTAGCCATTTTTGGGGACAAAGAATCCCGGGTAATGGAGCAAAGCTTTGGAGGCGTCGTAGAAGGCCCGCTGTCGCGCATGGTCTTTGAGAAATCCCTGAATCCAGTCCATCATATGCTTCAAGCGTCGTAGATATATTGTATGGAGCATATCCGGCTTGTAAAGATCAGGCGTCGAAACTCTCACAAGTCCTTGTCAAAGGGTGTGCACCCACGGGATACTATGAGTTGCATTCGTGTAGCGAGCATGAAAAGCGTAGTTGGTCTCGGAATCTACCATCGGGCTTTCGCATTCGTAGCGTTCATATCTTACATAATCTGTAGCACGATGGTGGCCGGCTCGGCTTCCCAATTCTTCTGGAGGCACCTCACATTTAGGACAGGCACTGGATTTGATCCCGTGTAGGGTAACGTTTTCAATATGGTTCGCAATCAACACTGACATGATTGGGAAGGATCTTCGGATCTTGCCATCAGCACGATCAATAGGCGTGCCCTCCCGCGCCCCACCGTTCACTGGCGCAAAAATGAGTTTGAATAGGCCATAGAGTGTATTGGCATTTATCAGTCTCTGGAGTTTGTCGGCCCAGAGGACTTTGCGAGCTTGGGCTGAATGGGCAATAGCCCCAGAAGCAGAATCAACATTGATCCAGGTGTGTTACGTATTGTCAACTGAAGGTTTCCGATCCTCATATAAACCGGCCATCCTTTCTTGTCTCCGGAGAAGTTGCTGAGATTCGTCTGATCTGACATCCCAATGATTGGCACCACAGTCACCCCTTTCAGGAGTGTGTCCTGTGATCTATTAGTATGCTTTCACATCAAAGAGGCTACGCGGCAGTACTTGGACATCCTACCACCTGTCAGCTCTATGCATTTCTCCATAAATTCTCTGTCAGCTCTGGTCGTATTCACGGCGTGGCACATGGACCAACTCATCACGATTGGCTATCTGGTGAAGAAGATATCTCATGCAGTCTAAGATGCTCAGATAGAAGAATGGTAATGTTCTCTGACGATCCTCCACATGTCCCTCCAACCATTGTAGATACGGGTGATACAGATCCAAGTGTCGGAGAATATTCTCCAACGTATGCATAGAGGTAGAGACTATGGATGTCGAGTTTCCAATACCATTCGAAAAGTAATCGTTAATGCACGTCTGTGAGACTTTGCTATCAAGGAACCAAGATGCAAGTGTGAAACCTTGTGCACAAGCAAAAGGAGCCCAGGGGTTCTCGCACAAATCCCTGCATTCATCTTTCTACGGTTTAACGTCTCCAATGGCTTCACCGGTGGACAGATAATCCTCCTGTTCCGCAGCGACTGGGTACATCTTGTCCTCGAGTACTTCTGTTTCATGTTCCCGCGTAAGCGTATCATCAGGTGCCTCGCGATCACTACAGGCTGTATCTCTGGCAGTATCTGATTCGTTGTCAGAATCGGAGTGTTAAATGGGTTCGTTGGGGTCAGAGAGGACGGTTCCCAGGTCGGTAAGGACGTCCGCAGGTGGATTCCGTATGGTGGATGCAAGTACGATATCGAGATTTGCATGCGCACTCCGCAAGTGTGTCTCGTATGGGCCTGCACGCCCGTCTCTTTTACGACAAAATGAACCTTGGACCGGCATAATGGAATTCGGCGCCACCGATTTCAGGAGTCCAGTCTTGGTGATAGGAGTGTGATATTGTCGTCGTCTTGATTTGAACGTTTGCGGATGACTCCGATATGCTGGACCTCACACTGCCCTCACTGATCTATCACTAGCCGTCCATCAGGTTTAGCGTTGTATGTTGCGACGTCATATCTTATCGGCTGGTTATCATCTAGCGTTCACTGGAAACTACTGAAACACTAAGGTATGGCCGAGGTATCAGTTCTTGATGCATCTTAATTCTTGAAAACAATTCACACAATTCATGATTCTTTCAAACCATCTTGAATGTCGGAGAGTTGTATATATAATGTGGGTTGAGCACGACAGCAGCAAGTTCATATCAAGGATAATCCAACATCCACAACATCCACAACATCCTCTATATTCACAACATCCTCTTTATTCACATCATCCTCTATATTCACAGGACTAGGATCTCCAAATCAACTATCAATATAAACAAACACTCAAAGAACATGGTGCAAAATATCAATGTGCAGTACGTATTCATCCAATATGCCAAAGTGCTTGCGCCGGGACAGAAAGATCAACTTCCGCCTAGTTCACTTCAAGGGGCAATCAGCAGGCATCGCACCAACACAAGCAGTCGAGCAGCTAGTGCTCATAAGCTAAACATGGGCTTCACACAAGTCCAGGCTCAAAAGAAAATGTACACTGAGTGGCGGAACTGTGCGAAAGATCAGATGATAGCAAGGGCCTTTGCGCCAGCAGGGCGAATGGCCATAAAATTCCCTGACACCAACTTCCTGCGAATATCCACTGGCATGAGGACCTTGCCTCCTGCCTGTGATCTCATGGTCTGCGCAGTGGTGGCCCATGATATACATCGTCTAGGGGATATCAAGGAGGCAGTCGTGGAACTGATTAAGGAGAGTTGCCAGTAGTTAAATGACACAAATAACAAAGGCAAAATAGTGGTGCCAAATCCTGCAATCCATCCTGGGAAGGTCGTTGTGCAGGCATCGTTACTACCGCTAGGGGCCCTGAATCAGTGGGGGGCTGTAACGACTATAGGGAACTCAGGTCAACTTCCTCCAAATCCTCCCCCAGCCCACGTCCCTGCAGGCGGACAACTCTGCCAGGCTCCTTGGGGGGCAGCTGGTCCAAATGTACCCCCTGCACAAGTCAACATCGCTGCTGCGAAACAAGGCGGACAGGCTTTCCCGGGTGCAGCTGTTCCAAACGTCCCTGCTGCCGGCCACCTCGGACAGGCTCCTGTGGGTGCGCCTGATCCAAATGTACCAGCAGCAGACGTCAATGTTGCTGCTGGCGGACAAGTCGGAAAGGCTCCCCCAGGTGCGGCTGGTCCAAACGTACCAGCTGCACAGCTGAACGTCCCTGCTGCCGGACAACGCAGACAGGCTCCTTGGGGCCAGCTGGTCCCAACGTACCGCCTGCACAAGTCAACATCGCTGCTGCCAAACAAGGCAGCCAGGCTTTCCCTGGTGCAGCTGTTCCGAACGTCCCTGCTGCTGGCCACCTCGGGCAGGCTCCTGTGAGTGCGCCTGATCCAAATGTACCATCTGCACAAGTCAATGTTGCGGCTGGCGGAGAAGTCCGGAAGGCTCCCCCAGGTGCTGCTGTTCCAAACGTACCAGCTCCAGAATTCAACGTCCCTGCTGCCAGACAACGCTGACAGAGTCCCCAAGGTGCGGCTGTTCCAAACGTCACGGCTGCCGGACCACTTAGACGAGCTCCTCCAGGTACAGCTGGTCCAACTCTACCTGCTGTACAAGTCAACCTCCCTGCGGCCGAACAACTTAGACATGCTCCTCTGGGTGTGGCTAGTCCAAATGTACCTGCGGCACAAGTCAACGTCCCTGCGGCTGGACAACTCGGACCGGCTCACCTTGGTGCAGCTGTTCCAAATGTACCAGCTGCACAAGTCTATGTACCTGCTGCCTGACAACTTGGACTGGCTCCTCCGGGTGCCGCGGGTTCAAAAGTACCTGCTGCATAAGTCAAAGTCGCTGCTGGTGGACAACTCGAACAGGCTTCTCCCGGGTATGGCTGTTTGAAACATACCTGCTGCACAAGTCAAAGTCAGTGCTGCTGGACAGCGCGAACAGGCTACTCGCGGGTGTGGCTGTTCGAAACATACCTGCTGCACAAGTCAATATCCCTGGTGCAGGACAGCTCGGACAGGCTCCCCCGGGTGGTGTTCCTGCGGCAGGTCCGGATGTACCCGTTCAACCTGGTCATGATCCTACGCTGCCACAAATGGTATGTTATTCAAGTTCACTGAATAATGATCCTGCACACCGACAAAGGGTATGAGATTCAAGCTCACCGGATAATGACCCTGCGCCAGGGTAAATGGGACCAGATCCACCACATAATGGCCCGTGGCAGTCCAAAACCAACCTGTTGCCCGGGGCTTTCGCCTGGCACCCAACCGTAGGCCCACAGGTTTGTCACTTCCTAAATCATCAGTCTATTTCAGCGTTTTACTTACTTACTTATGATATACAGATTGGAGCGCTCTGCATAGGCGTCTGCATGCCGTATGTATTGTTTAGATCCTGCCGTCGCTACGTGGTCTGGCACTATCCCAGTTTGAAAGGAATAAGTGAAACGTCGCCCCACACTCTAACTTACTCCATTGGCGTCCCCCTTATCTCAATGGGGTGATTTTCGCTGAGTTTGATTCCTATGACATCCATGGAATGTCAGCTATGATTTACCGATCCATACCTCACCACCAAATCCGCTACATACTTGGCGCTACAGGTGCAGGGCGTAGAAGGTTATGTAGATCTTCTATGCGAGAGTAAAATAGTATCGATTATGTCTTCATCGAGAGCGGTGAAACCGTAAGAGCTGGGCTCCTTTCAAATCCCATGCTCAACGCCCCACTGGATCTCATGGTATACTGCTACCATGATCAGGGTTCAGAGCGGCAAGACACACCAACGCTGAGGAGAGGGCACTATCTGAATCAAAATGACATCCGAAACTGGCACTGTGATCCGGGACAACCTATAGGCCAGATGCGTTCCCAAGCAATATTGGACAACATACCTGCTGATCGGAAGGGTAGTAATGCTGACGACATGTGTGAGGATGATACCTCTTATTTATCTGACCCGCCCTCGAGCATCTCGGACTCAGCGCATGGAAGGGAGATCTGCTTTACAATATTGCCACGTCCGCCTGTAGGACATGCTAAATAGCCAGCCAATGGAATCCCCCTTCTAGCCAAATCATTAAGCGAGCAGAATTGACAGCTACTATTAGAGGTCCTGCATCGCCCGGCTTAATGCAAAGATAACCCCATGCACAGCGTTCAGTTGGATGAGGATTATCGCATGGAGGATATGCCTGAAAAACGCTCTTTGAATTACCTTATTAAGAAGTATCGGAGATCCGGTGAGACGGGAAAGGTCCTGCTCGTTTTGACGCCGAGAGTACAGAGGACGCTAAGTTTAAGAGAGTGGGTCCGAGTGCTGGTCAGGAGAACCTCACAGGAGAACTGATAGATTCAATGGCGCGCCGACTATTGGCGATATCTACCCAGATGAGTTGTGGATTAGTTGTCTGGATGGTCATTTCAACGGGTCATTGATTGTTTCCATTCCTTTTTTTGTTTTATCATTATGTTTGTAGCTTACAGCGATGTTTAGTCTCGTTCTTTCTAGATCGTGTTCCCGTCCCGTATACATGCAGAATGTGATGTTCCTGTAAAGCGTAGACGTTTGTGCGCCACGACATCCGCCATTGACGATGGGGCTCTTCTTGCGGCTCTCAAACCCTTGTGGGATCGTCAGGTGGGGGGGGGTCATGGCGATTGACGACACATCGTATCCCATAGGACTATGACAGAACGAACCTCATACACACAAACGCCCGGTGAAGTTCTGACAGTCCGACACACCCACAGCGCCACACATGTTGATGTCTACTTCTAGTATTATAACAAGGCCACCTACCGCCCATCCTTCCCCTCTACACCATCGGTCTAGTGGTTCACTTCCATCCATCTTCACCCATCATCCATATATCAAATGGCTCCATTGAGAAAAACACATGCCTCGGGGGAAAGGTCAAAGTAAGGACTATCTCTTCATTAATTTAAGATCACACTCCCTTAACGTTTCTGTTATTCCCAGACCTGAAACAATCCAGCCCCTGGGGGTTGTTGTTACCAGCACAAAACGCCGAAAAAGCGATCCTCATGCAGCGGCCATTGCCGGTGAGGCATCAAGGACGTAAGAAATCTTCTGTTTAGCATGATCACATATTCCAGAACATCCAGATATGATCTAACATTTTTAACTTCAATAGTCGTTCGTCGACGTCCAGTGCAAGAGTACTATTTGAGCCAGTCATAGAGGATTCGAGGTCAGGGTCAAACATACTACGCATATGTCAGAAATTTGCGACCTAACGAGAGCTGGAATCAGCGGCCGCTATAGGGAGATATCCTATGCTAAAAGCTGATGTGGGTTCTTGAATGCTCGGGAGCCTAAAGCTGCGTACAAGCGATAGCGCGAACAAGTCAAAGCATACATCACGGTGCTTGGGTGGAACCCTATGAGTCTGACTGCAACCCAAATGGGCTCGGTACTCAGTTTCGCACACTCCCTCACGCCTGGCAAAGACCGAATTCAATTAATCAAAACAAACTACCGCCCCGAAGACGTCGATGAAGTTGAACATCAAATAAGAGTATTGGTTAGGGACACAGCCAAGAAGCTTCAGGCGATGAACTATCGTCTCCATGCCGAACGGGCAGAGGAGCTATTAGATGCAGAAGTCTGTGATGTTCAGAGTAAGTGTTCGCCACGATTTACATTATGCGATTCTACGACTAGTACTCACGGTTTTTCCAGTGGCCTAATACAATTGGGCCTCTCTGTACTGCCAAAGGCTTCTCAGGATCCACATTATTTGACCAACAGGTGTAACCAAAGCGGGGTACCCGTTCTTGCACTACCCCTGGTATGATGAAGACTCGGGTGGAGGGATTGCGTGGGGAGTCTGAGCATCGCCAAACTTGCAATCCCTACACGGCGTGCTCAAGTGACAACATGTGGAGGACCCCATCCAATATCCCCGATATTGTATCGCGGCTACTCCGCAAGGAGCCCACACGTTACACCGGCGACCCTCTGACCCCCTCCCCCTCTCAGAGCTCATATTTTTATACACAGACGATGACATGCGGGTATGGCTGCTCGCTAACCCTGGCAAATATTCTCTTCATCTCCTGGTGCTGGAGTCAGGCCAAGATCTGGGAGAGGGCCGAGATGAACCCCCAGCGCCAGCCTCTGGTAGGCATCCATTTTTCGATCGTAAGGCCTGGGACCGGTGGGGGCAGTGAGATGACATCGGAGACGGGGACGACGACGATGACGATGCGAGTCTCAACAACGGCAGCGGCAGCCAAGACGAAGACAATGTCAATCACAGGCACCATGACGATGAGCAGGTGCAGCCAGGACTGATGCACACTCCTGATTGCCTTAGTAGAGACATTATTCAAGGTGACGAAGTAATTTTGCTTCTCTTGTCATTCAACGTCTTATCTAATCATATATCTAGGACAACGAAGGGGACAGCGGTGAATCGGAGCGTGGGAACACCTGAGGGAGCGAGTATTCTCCTGTCGGAGAAAAGGATCCCTGGCTTGCAAAACTCGTGAAGACTCCCAAACAAGAGGCTGTGGCGCCCCGACCATGAGCGGGAGGTATGAGACGCACGACTAGAGAGTATCGTGGCCCAGGGCAGGGGCATGATGGCATCTTAGACACACCCGGTGCCGAATGAGAACCACCTCAAGATCGCGATATTCATTGGGCCAAGTCTCCCATCCGTGCGCCTAAGACGTTTACTCGAACCGAGTCTACCCCCCTGCACTGACCCCTTCTCACTCAGCTACCACTTCTCCTGCGCCTACACCAAGCATTCCTCATGATACAACAAACCCCCACCCACCCCAGCACATTGCAGCAGGGGGATTCCCAGATAACCACCCCCCAAATGCGACGAATACGGCCCGCGCACCCAGGCCCAAACCACCCAACAAACCTGAACCCCCGACCCACACTGCCTCCCGATGTGGGAGAGGCGGTCGAGTGCATCACAGAACATGACCTTGAACGTTCTTGCCACTTCCCGATTATTCTTTTCACGCCACCCCAAAAATTCCAGATTACATCTACCTGCTTCCAAGACGTCCCGTATTCTCTTACCTTTTCGTGTCAGCTACACACTTCCTAGATGTCTTCTATTCTTTACATTTTCGTGTTCCTATCCCCTGTATAATAATCATCAATTCCTTGTACCCCTTACTTTGGAGTCTGGTATTCGCTACTTTTAGAATCTCGTTGGCAGTTACTGATTTGTACACATCGCGTTAGTGGACATGATCTGCCTGCGTCAGATTATTCACAAGGTTGTATTCCTTGAATACAGATTTCAGTGTGCTGAGTGGTGCTGATTTGCTGTTCGGAAATGAGAGTAGATACTCCTAATCCTCTTTGGGCGTGGTGCGTGTTTTCCATGCAACCTCGTCGTCAATCAATGCTGATTGCAGCTAGCTTTCACCCAGCCAGCGACATTGGCAACAGCATCATTTTGCTTATTTTTACCCACGCCGGACACCTGCTGTAGGGTCCTCTGGATTTCAGCTCGAAAGCCCAACTCGAACCTTCACGATCCTAAAGCCCCATTTCGTAAGGCAAATCCCCAGGTACAGACCCTGCGTTCCTTGTAGTTCTCTCGACGACAGTATGATGTGTCCTATGAATGTTACGATTGTCCATGTAGCGGGCACCCCCATGATGGCAATTATTCCAATACAGCTCGTACGCAATTCTTTCACTCCTATACCGAGTCATAGTCCATGCAGAGTGATGTTCGGTTTGGCGTGAACCACCTGCGTCAGATTATTCACAAGGCAGTGGAGTATTCCTTGAATACAGTTTCGGTTGCTGGTGATGATTCGACGCTGGGAGATGAGAGTAGATACTCCTAATTCTCTTTTGGTGTGGCGAGTATCTCGCGAACAGCCCTCGTCGCTAACCGATCCTGCTTGCAGCTAGATTTGGCATGTCCGGCTACGTTAGCGACACCTTCATTGCATCTATTATTTCTCACCATAGACCTCTGAGTTCTAGTTCCTAAACTGCGGATATGGTATTGAAAGTTTAAACCCCTTTGTGTAGGCACATCCCTCCCTTGCATACCGAGTGATAGGAAGTGAGCCTACCACACCCCTAAATCCTAGCATACAGGTATAAGACCTAACGCCTCCTCTTCGACAAAGGGAAAATACTCACTCCTCGCTTCCACCAAACTCGACACATCCAATTGTCAGATTGACTCAAATCTTTACCAACGTTCACTACCGGTCCTATATCGCACATGAATCGGAATTTCACCAGCCAGCCAGCAGGCCGGTTAGGCAATCTTAACGGGCCCAGGCGTGACATCATACCCGACTCCATCGGATCGAGTCAGCCAACTCCCCGAGGAGGCAATCAGAATCGTCGTAGACGCGACTTCATACCAGCCGATAGGCTGTCCAGATTTTTAATACAACAGACAGAATCCGGCAGCTCGAATAGTGCTGAATCGTCGGGTGGTAATTCTGCCCCACCACCAATCACGAGGAGGCTTCTAGCACGACCAGCCAAGAGTCTCCGGAGTAGGACAATTCAGACCACAGCATATACTGAACATGAGATAGAGGCTGACGGACAAGGGCATATGGAACCCGTCCGCCTTAGTGATGATAGCAGGGATGAATATCAGATGTCATATCCGGGTGACGAAACTGAACTGGACACCGAACCTGAACGAGAAAAGCTTGGTCATGCAGATGAGACAACATCTAGAGGTCGTCATGGGCCACGCTCGGTGGAGACACACTGAAACAATCGCGCAAGGAAAGTGCGAGTTTCGACCAACTCTGGTGCACAGGAGGCAGCGATTGTCCCACTGACCCCCGCGGTCGTGTGACCATAACTCCCGGTAGGGCCTTGTCCCCAGCGACATTCCCATCTTCAAGTGTACCACAGTATTCGTCTCCACTTGGCGTCTCTAGCACAACAACGTCTAGGATCAGAAGCCCGAGTCCACCAGGCAAACCACGTACAGGAGGATCTGTATCTGTCTGGCATGTAATTAATGCGCGGTGAAATACGGTGACAGGCGTAGAGGGGGAAATACTAGGCATAGCAAAGGATCTGATGCTTCAGTCCACCCTTTATGATAACGGACTCCCGAACCTGGTTGCTTTGAGATCTGAGATGCATGGTATTTGAAGTCGCGCGCAAAATGCGATTGCAGATGCCGGAAATATTGAACTGTCGTCGAAGAGTATACACATTGTAAGTCAGAGGTCACAAAGATTCAGGGTGCTGCACTAACTACGAAAGATACGTCAAAAACACTCTGGGGTGTGGGCGCATTTCGTCCATTATATAAAAAATCATATATGGGAAATATCGGACTACTCGGCGACCCCATTGCCCTCGCTGGTAGACTCAAATACCTTCTCGAGGATGACCCGTTCATATGGGCCTCAAATGGGTATGAGGTATGTATCCGCCCATTGCCCGTTGCCCAACCAGGACTTCCAATCACGAGTGACTTTGACCTCAATGCAGCCTATATCATTCCGGTTGTTCGGGCCTCAGATTGTCGACGCCATCCAGGGCAAGTATTTCAATCGGCAAGAGAAAGCTTGGGATGCTAGACCCGGAATTCATCAATCGTGTCAATACTACGAAGGTGTTTCTCACTTGTGCAATCCTGTGCCATCAACTACGCGCATATCGACTAGGGGTGTATCAGGATCCTTCAGACTTCAAGCCTGACACAGTTGGAGGTAAGAGCCCCTCAATGTCCCCCACGTCCCTGGTTTTTGTTCTGATGACTAACCAATCTTGCAAGACCATTTCATGCAGCAGAAGAACACCAGGCGGGCAGTACTACGGCCAATGCAGCAACTCATACTCTGGAATCTGCGTGAGACGATCACAGACAGGATCCAGTAAAATCATCGTATAATGCAGGAAAGTTGTGAAGGCTTTGCTGACAATCATGACGCAGTTCATGCCGAACTGGAGTGTCAGCTATCCAGGCGTCATCTATATAGCTGGAATCCAACACAAGCTGCTGTGCATGAACGGACACCGCTCAACAAATACACTAAGGGTTTAGTGCACTACCGGCAGAGTTAAGATGCATCCCCAGGGAGCCAACTGTCGTTTGACGACAACTAGGCGTAGTTCACCCAGGCGCTTCAGATGCTAGATTCCGATCCGGTGAGCCTAGGTAACTCACAGGGGCTGACGCTGTGACTAGAGCAACAGGGGCCAGTGACCTCGGGTTTTGCCAGTTGACTATCGTTGAGCCTGGACAATTTGCAGGAAAGTGATGCAGGAGTGGGAGAGAATGGGTTTTTGTAGACTTGGCGATGTGTGAACCGTTGAGTTTATGGAATTTGATTTGCCAGAAATCTAATACTATTAGATTTTAGTTGGCCGATATGTGGAGCTGTGAGGACAATTTGGGGTGTATTTCTGAGGGAGATCTGAGCGACAGCTCAGAAACCTAGAATCGCCGTGGCCAAGATGTCCTGGACGCCCTGGTCATGGCAGTAGACTAGTAATAATAGAATATGTGTGCTATCACCACGCCTTCGAGAGTATGCAAGTGAGCCACCATGAGTGCGTCACGACGAACATGTATGCTATTTGGAAGGCATTGGGAAATAGCCAGACATGGAGATTGATGCAGAGGGGGTTTAAATATCACTGTGTAGCATGCGGACAGTCTTCTGGATACTAGAGTAGAGTTGAATTCTGCCATGATGAGGGAGGCACAGGAAGGAGATGGGCAGGATGCAGGAGAGCTTAAGGTTTGAGGGCATCTGGATGCATGCGCTTGGCGGTGGATGTTGTCGGGAGGTCGAGGACGCAGGGCTAGATGGAGTGGAATAGCGTCCAGAGTAAGGGTTAATGTTCTGAGCGTCCTGATCGTCTGATGCGCGGGACGCTCAGGACGCTCAGGATGCATATAATAATTTTTGCTGATGTGCCTGGGGCTAGCCCCAGGGGCCTTCACCCTGATCAGACACCTCAGCCCCCGCGGGGCGGGGCTCGCCCGGTACCTGTGCCACAGATTGGCAACATCACTTGTCACGTCCATCGTTCTTTACGGGGTGAACCTCGTCTCACCCAACGCGGGCTCCATCTCGAGGCTCAACACCTTCTGGCACAAGGTGCAGAGATAGGCCACCAATTGCTTCTCATCGACCCCCATTGCCATCCTGGTTATCCAGTCTTGCCTGCTCCCCGTCCCCCTTCTGAACTCCCAACAACAGAGGCTGGCCGCCCTTCAAGCCGTTTGCTCCCCACCTGGTATTAATCCTGCAATGGCACCCCTGCACCCCTCCTTCCCCTCCCTGTCCTCTCACTGGGCCTCTGATACCTCAAGAGCCCTCACCAAAGGCCTCTTGTCGTTCTATCTCCCCCTAAGCTGAAAAACCCCACGCTCATCCCTCTCCTGTCAGGACTCACCTCCCGGTTGACGGGGTGGCTCACAGGACTATCGCCTTCACTGATAACCTGTCCAAGATGCCCATGATCAACTCACACCTGGTCCTGAACTCGCGGCCCTCCTCCCCCCCAATCCATAATGCTAAGCACTTACTCTGCCCTGAAGAAGAGAGTTAGCGAAGCGCTCATCGAGGACTGGTCTCGACTCTTTCCCACCGACGTACTACCATCACCCCCTTGCCCTACACCCTCAACCCTTCATGGGTCTGAGCAAGTTCACGGCGGGACGCATCCACCAAATGAGAGCCGGGAAAGGTTACCTGGTGGCCCACCCCTCCTGGAGGGCGCCTGAGGCCAACTCCTCCTGCCCCCGTAGCAGTTTGGAACCTGAAACGTTCCAACATGTAACGACCCTACGAATAGGTAGCTACAGTGGACTAAAACTCAAGCCCGTATGGCATACCAAGTGGTAACCATATTGAGGATAGGCCAGTATACTTAGTATACTACCGGTAGACATGAGCTGGTAC
>Ga0307517_10007898_pt1 | contig 15387 bp, 10 predicted proteins | sample 23_EM_MG_FD_194515 | JGI IMG/M metagenome (GOLD analysis project Ga0307517, IMG submission 194515) | Populus trichocarpa ectomycorrhiza microbial communities from riparian zone in the Pacific Northwest, United States - 23_EM | ecosystem: Host-associated > Plants > Roots > Unclassified | place...
CTGCGCCTCGCCCGGCGATTGAACTCCTTGAAAATGCCGGACTTGCGCTTCGCCGAGTTGGTCTGCCAACGCTTGTTCATGCGAAGTCCCATCGCAAAAATTGACAGACCTCCGCCCGTCAACCCGAAGCCCAGGTTTTCTTCCGATCAACTGGGCTTCTGCTATGAGTGATTTTTCCCCGGACAACCCTGCGCGCTTGCGGGGGAGGGCTGGGGTGGGGGCCTCTCCACACGACGCGGTCTCCAAGTGGAGAGAGCCCCCACCCGCCGCGCTCTTCGAGCGCGTCGACCTAAGAGCGAGCTTCGCTCGTCTCGACCCCCGCAAGCGGGAGAGGTGGACCGAGTTCGCGGCCAGATCGATACGATCCAACCGCATCCCATTTTAGCACCGGCCCCCAAACGAAAAATCCGCCTGCCGCTGCCGGCAGGCGGATCGATCGCGCGAACTTACTTCGACGCGGTTTTGGTATCCATGTTGACGACCTGAACGCGGCGGTTGGCCGGGTCCATCGGCGCGTTCGGGTCTTTCGGCTTGGACTTGCCATAGCCGACGGTCACGAGATCGGAGCCATTGATGCCGAACTCCTCGGTCAGAACCTTCTTGATCGTATCGGCGCGGCGCTCGGAGAGCTCCTGGTTATAACCCTCACCACCGACCGCGTCGGTATGACCGGCAACCACGAAGGTCGAACCCTTCAGGCTGGCGTCCGAGAGCGCCTTGCCGAGTTCGTTAACCGCCGGCACCGAGCTCTTGCTGATTTCGGCCGAGTTGTAGTCGAAGCGGATTTCGAGATCGATCTTCGGCTTGGTGGCGGCAAGCTCGGCAATCTCCTGGCGCTCGCCCATCGAGAGCGACCGGGTCTTGCGGTTGCGCAGCGTCGCGACGAAGCTGGCTTCCTTGGCCTGTGCGGCGGTGTCGACCTGCGGGCCGACCGAGAGGCCGCGAGTCGCCGATGTCGGCTTCAGCGCCTTTAAAATCTTGTCGGCCGAGACGGTGTCTCCGGCAAACGCGACGCCCGCCGTCATCGACAGCACGGCGCCGAATGTCAGGATGGAAAATCCGTTGAAGCGGGTCATTGTCGTCAATCCTCACTGTTTACGCCGGCCATATTGGCTGGTTGGCGGTTTGATGCTGCAAAGATAAGACAGGTTCAAAACGACCAATGTGATCTAGATCACGCTGGAACGGGGCGCATTCGGCGATGTGGGTCCGGCAAGATCACAGCCTCGATTGCGTACGACCGTCGGCTGGTTGATTGCCCCCGCCGAAGCTGATTTTCAGGGGTCGACCGGCCTGCTTTACTGGATTTCCGGCCGCGTCGCATCAGCTCCAAGCTCGTTCAATCGTCCTGTTCGCTTCTGTGATATAAATCACTGTTCTCCAGCGGCGCTCGCACGATGACACACGGCTGGTCGCCGGCGGTGATCCGAAGCGCAATCGCCTCGCGTTGCAGATCCTCGGGATGTGCATCGCCTCCCGGCTTTTGTTGCTGTTCATTGCTGGTCTCAATGCCGTCGCGCCAGCGCCGATCTGTGAACAACAAATCGGCCAGATGGGGACCTAGCAAGATCGCCCAACAAAAAAATCCAAGAAGAAAAGCGTTCAAGCAAGCGAAGGCGGGCGGGTGTTTCAGTCAGTGAAGCGGCAGCGTGAGTATCTCGGTTATCGTAACGGTCCACCAGAGCTTCCGGGCTCGGCAAGTTCAATGCCGATCGTGATCGGGGCTGCGATGATCGCGGCGGCAATTCTGCTGTCGACGTTCATCAACGCGCTCGGCAGCCGCTATGTCGGGATCGAAAGCCCCACCGAAGAGAGCGCCTGGCTGGTCGACCGTTTGACCGGCAGCGTTTACAAATGCCGTGCGCGGGACCAGGGCAAGGCATCCTGCGAGAGCGAGATTGCGACCGGCAGCGTCACGGAGCGGCCGAAGCGGTAAGTTCTGGACTCCTCTCGCGCGCGAATCCGATTACATTGGCGCGCCATGCCCCGCGCGACAAAACCCCATCCCCTGACCAAGACCGAGGCCCGCCATATCTGGCTGCGCGCCCAGCGGCTCGACACGTCTGACCCGTTCGGCGCGGGGCCGGAAGCCACCGCTGCCGCGGTGGCGCATCTCGGCTATGTGCAGATCGACACCATCAACGTGATCGAGCGCTGCCATCACCATATTCTCTTCAGCCGCATCCCCAATTATCGGCGCGCGGATCTGCGGCAGGCCCAGAGCGTCGACAAGAGCGTGTTCGAATACTGGACGCATGCGCTGTCCTATGTGCCGGCGAAAGACTTTCGCTATTTCGTCCCGGACATGAAGCTGCACAAGCGCGAGGGCCATAGATGGTTCGCGTCCGTCAGCCCGGCCGACACGCGCAAAGTGATGCGGCTGCTCAAGCGCGACGGTGCCTTGACGATCCGTGACATCGAGGACGACGTCCTGACCGAGAAGGAGCATCTGTGGGCGAGCCGCAAGCCGTCGAAGCGCGCGCTGCAGCTGGCGTTCTATACCGGCGCGGTGACGATCTCCGAACGCACCGGCATGTTGAAAACCTACGAGTTGATGACGCGGCATTTCGGCTGGGACAAGCCGCCGAAACCGGCTTCCGCGACGGAGACCATGACCTACCTGCTCGATCGCGCGTTGCGCGCGCAAGGGGTCGTCAGCCTGGATTCGATCTGCCATCTCAATGCGCCGAGCAAGGCGGCGGTGCGGCGCCTGATCGAGGCGCGCGTGCGCGCTAAGGAAATGGTGCCGGTCGCGCTCGAGGGTGCGGGCAAGCAGGAACATTGGGCGGATGCAGCGACGCTGGAACCGGCATCGGCGGGGGAGGGCGATGGCGGCCTCGTGCACATCCTCTCCCCGTTCGATCCCCTGATCATCCAGCGCAAGCGCACCGAATTGTTCTTCGATTACGGCCATCGTTTCGAGGCCTATGTGCCCAAGGAAAAGCGCCTGTTCGGCTATTTCGCGCTGCCGGTGCTGGTCGGCGAGGACATCGTCGCCGCCATCGACCTCAAGACCGACCGCAAGGAAAAGAAACTGCTGATGCAGAAATGGAATTGGGTCGGCAAGGGCGCGGCGCGAGCGGCACGCAAGGAATACAAGCGCCGCATCGAGGAAGAACTGCATCGCTTCGAGCGGTTTCAGCTGGCGGAGTGAAGTTCGTCCGCACTAACTCACACCCTTGATCGGCATCCGGGCGACATTAACTCGTCGCCCCGGCCTTGAGCCGGGGCCCATACGCCGCGGCCATTGCAATGGGCACGCTGGCAAACGGCTTTCGCAAAACACCACGGTGGTTATGGGTCCCGGCCTTCGCCGGGACGACGGCAGAGGGCTCCCATAATCTCCCACCACCTCACGAATTGGTGTTCACTGACGAATATTGACATTCGTCAGTGAACATTCAATAATCTTCATCAGCATGCAGTTGATGGAGAATCCGATGTTCGCCCGTTCCATTTTTTTCAGCTATTACAGGCTCTTGACCGGAGCGATGCTGGCTTTGGCGGTGTTTACGCTCACCGGCTGCAATGAAAAGGCGGCCGAGAAAGCCGCTCCGGGGCGCCCGGTTCTGGTCGCGACCGTGCAATATGAGGCGGAAACGCCGGAACGCAGTTTTGTCGGCACCATCAAGCCCCGCATCGAGACCGACATGGGTTTCCGGGTTCCGGGCAAGGTCGCCAAGCGCCTCGTGGAAGTCGGCCAGACCGTTGATGTCGGCCAGCCGCTCGCCACCCTCGATGAGGTCGATCTGAAGCTGCAGGCCGAACAGTCCGAGGCTGAATTCCGCGCCGCCACCGGTGTGCTGGCGCAAGCCACCGCATCCGAACAGCGCGCCAAGGATTTGCGCGCCAAAGGCTGGACCACGGACGCGCAAATGGACCAGAGCCGCGCCGCCGCCGATGAAGCCCGCGCACGCTTCTATCGCGCCGAACGTTCGGTCGAACTGACCAAGAACTCGCTCTCTTACGCGACGCTGGTCGCCGATACCCGCGGCGTCGTCACCGCAACGCTCATTGACGCCGGCCAGGTCGTCGCCTCCGGCCAGACCGCGGTCCGCGTCGCGCGCTTTGCCGAAAAGGAAGCCGTGGTCGCGATCCCGGAGACGCTGGTGGGCCGCGCCAAGGATGGCGCCGCCTCGGTCACGCTGTGGTCGGAAGCCAACAAGAAGTACGTCGCAAAACTGCGCGAGATCGCACCCGCCGCGGATCCGGCGACGCGGACGTATCTCGCCAAATTCTCGCTGCCCGGCGCCGGCGACAGCGTGTCGCTCGGCATGACCGCAACGCTGACGCTGTCCGATCCCGCTACCGAGCGCGTCGCGAAGCTGCCGTTGTCGGCGCTGTACAGCCAGGGCGGCAATCCCTCGCTCTACATCGTCGACGATGCCGGCGACGTGACGCTGAAGGCCGTCACCGTGAAGGCCTATGAGAGCAATTCCGTCATCATCACCGGCGGCGTGCCTGAAGGCGCCAAGGTTGTGGCGCTCGGCGTACAGAAGCTCGATCCGGCCCAGAAGGTCCGCGTCGTCTCGTCGCTGTCGTTTTAGTCCCCCGTCATTGCTTCGCTGCGCTCGCACGGACGGTTGATGGACACGGTTTTGGAATTTGGAGAGTGACATGAAGCGCTTCAATCTCTCGGGCTGGGCGGTAAGCCATCCGACGCTGATCCTGTTTCTGATGATCGCGCTGGGTGCGGCCGGCTTCTTCTCCTACCAGCGGCTCGGTCGCGCCGAGGATCCGTTCTTCACGGTGAAGGTGGTCAACGTCTCCGCGATCTGGCCGGGCGCGACCGCCCAGGAGATGCAGACCCAGGTCGCCGATCCCATCGAGAAGAAGCTGCAGGAACTGCCGTACTTCGAGAAGGTACAGACCTATTCCAAGCCCGCCTTCACCGCGATGCAGGTGACGTTCAAGGATTCGACGCCGCCCAAGGACGTGCCGTATCTGTTTTATATGCTGCGCAAGAAGCTGGCCGACGTGCAGGGCCAGTTGCCGGCCGGTCTGCTCGGCCCCAACGTCAATGACGAATTCAGCGACGTCGATTCCATCCTTTATATGATGACCGGCGACGGCGCCGATTACGCGCAGCTGAAGAAGGCCGCCGAGGGTATGCGCCAGCGGCTGTTGAAGGTGACGGGTGTCACCAAGGTCAATCTCTACGGCGCACAGGACGAGCGCATCTTCGTCGAGTTTTCGCACGCCAAGCTGGCGACGATCGGCGTCACGCCGCAGGCGCTGTTCGACTCGCTCGCCAAGCAGAACAACGTCACGCCGGCCGGCACGGTGGAAACCTCCTCGCAGCGCGTGCCGTTGCGTGTCACCGGCGCGCTCGATGGCGCCAAGGCGGTGGCCGAAACTCCGGTCGAAAGCAATGGCCGTGTGTTCCGTTTGGGCGATATCGCTACCGTCACGCACGGCTTCGTCGATCCGCCGACCTTCATCGCGCGGCAGGAAGGCAAGCCCGCGCTCGGCATCGGCGTGGTCACTGCGAAGGGCGCCAACATCCTCGAACTCGGCAAGGAAGTCGAGAAGGCGAGCAACGACTTCATGAAGGCGGTGCCGCAGGGCATCAATGTCGAGCAGATCGCCGATCAGCCGAAGGTGGTCGAGCGCGCGGTCGGCGAGTTCGTGCACTCCTTCATCGAGGCGCTGGCGATCGTGCTGTTCGTCTCGTTCGTGGCGCTCGGCTGGCGAACCGGAATCGTGGTGGCGATGTCGGTGCCGTTGGTGCTGGCGATCGTCTTCATCGTCATGAACGCGATGTCGATCGACCTGCATCGTATCACGCTGGGCGCGCTGATCATCGCGCTCGGCCTGCTCGTCGACGACGCCATCATCGCGGTTGAGATGATGGTGGTGAAGATGGAGCAGGGCTGGGATCGCATGCGCGCGGCATCCTTTGCCTGGGAATCAACTGCGTTTCCGATGCTCACGGGGACGCTGGTCACGGCCGCTGGCTTCCTCCCCATCGGCTTTGCCAATTCCGCGGTCGGCGAATATGCCGGCGGCATTTTCTGGATCGTGGCGATCGCGCTGGTGGCGTCCTGGTTCGTCGCCGTGATCTTCACGCCCTATATCGGCGTCAAGCTGTTGCCGAACATCACCGTCCACCACAACCATGACCCGCATGCGGTCTATGAGACGCGGGTCTATCGCATCCTGCGCAGCATGGTGCAGTGGTGCGTCGATCACCGCATCAAGGTGGTGGTGGCGACGGTCGGCGTGTTCGCGCTCTCGATCGTCGGCTTCGGCCATGTCCAGCAGCAGTTCTTCCCGCTGTCGGAGCGGCCCGAATTGTTCCTGCAGCTGCGCCTGCCCGAAGGCACCGCCTTCAACGTCACCGAGAAGTCGGTGAAGAAGGCCGAAGCACTCCTGAAGGACGACAAGGACATCGCGACCTACACCTCCTATGTCGGCCAGGGCTCGCCGCGCTTCTGGCTCGGCCTCAACCCGCAGCTGCCGAACGAGGCGTTTGCCGAGATCGTGATCGTCTCCAAGGACGTCGAAGCGCGCGAACGCATCAAGGCGCGGCTGGAGAAGGCGGTCGCGGAAGGCAACCTGACCGAAGCCCGCGTCCGCATCGACCGCTTCAATTTCGGTCCGCCGGTCGGCTTCCCGGTTCAGTTCCGCGTCATCGGCCCCGATGCCAACAAGGTCCGCGACATCGCCTATCAAGTGCGTGACGTGATGCGGCAGAATCCGAACGCGATGGAGCCGCAGCTCGACTGGAACGAGCAGTCGCCGTACCTGAAGCTCGTCGTCGATCAGGACCGCGCTCGCGCGCTCGGCCTCACCCCGCAGGAGGTCTCGCAGGCGCTCAGCATGCTGATCTCGGGTGCGCCGGTCACGACCATCCGCGACGGCATCGAGAAGGTCGGCGTGGTGGCCCGCGCGGTTCCGTCCGAGCGGCTCGACCTCGGCCGCGTCGGCGAACTCACCGTGACCTCGCGGAACGGCGTTGCCGTGCCGCTGCAGCAGATCGCCAAGATCGAATACGCCCATGAGGAACCGATCCTGTGGCGGCGTAACCGCGATATGGCCATCACCGTGCGTACCGACGTCGCCGACGGCGTGCAGGCGCCCGATGTGACCAGCCAGATCTGGCCGAAACTGCAGCAGATACGCGACCAGCTCGAGCCGGCCTACCGGATCGAGCCGGGCGGTGCGTTCGAGGAATCCGCCAAGGGCAACGCCTCGATCGCCGTGCTGTTTCCGCTGATGGCGCTGGTGATGCTGACGCTGCTGATGATCCAGCTGCAGAGCTTCTCGCGCCTGATCCTGGTGTTCTTGACGGCGCCGCTCGGCATCGTCGGCGCCTCGCTCGGCCTCAACATTGCGGGCCAGCCGTTCGGCTTCGTGGCGCTGCTCGGGCTGATCGCGCTGGCCGGCATGATCATGCGCAACGCGGTCATCCTCGTCGACCAGATCGAGACCGACGTCTCCCATGGCCTGACGCGCAAAGAAGCCATCGTCGAAGCCACGGTGCGCCGCGCCCGTCCGGTGATCCTGACCGCGCTGGCCGCGATCCTGGCTATGATCCCGTTGTCGCGTTCGGCCTTCTGGGGCCCGATGGCGATCACCATCATGGGCGGTTTGTTTGTTGCAACCTTCCTGACCTTGCTGTACCTGCCGGGTCTTTACGCCCTGTGGTTCAGGAAGAGCCTGGAAGAAAGCGGCCAGGCCGAGCAGCCTGATCTTGCGTCGCAACATCAGGGCAAGGAGCATCCCAGGGGTCCGCACGCAATTCCGCTTGCCGACGCCGCCGAATAATAGAACATTGGTTCTGACATGACGCTGATTGCGGAAAATGTGGAAGCCGACACACGGGAACGTATTCTCGAGGTGGCGGAGCGTCTGTTCAGGCAGATCGGCTACCAGAAGACGACGGTCGCGGACATCGCCAAAGAACTGCGGATGAGCCCGGCCAACGTCTATCGCTTCTTTGACTCGAAGAAGTCGATCCACGAAGGCGTCGCCCGCGGCCTGATGGGCGAGGTCGAGGTCGAGGCGCAACGGATCGCCGACAGCCAAGGTCCGGCGGCGGTACGCCTGCGCGAGCTCATGAAGACCGTCCACCGCATGAATTCGGAACGCTATGTCGGCGATTCCAAACTGCACGAGATGGTCGCGATCGCGATGGAGGAGGACTGGGAGGTCTGCAATGCCCATATCATGCTGATCACGCAGACCATGGGCAGCGTGATTGCGCAGGGCATGGCGGCCGGCGAATTCGAGGTTGCTGACCTGGAGCAAGCGGCGTTGTGCTGCTGTACCGGCATGATCCGGTTCTTCCACCCGCAGATGATTGCCCAATGCGCCAACAAGCCGGGGCCGACCATCGACCAGATGATCGATTTTATCATCGCGGGCCTTTCGCCGCGTACTAAAGGTGCCCGAAAATAACCTGTTCCGTCATTGCGAGCGAAGCGAAGTAATCCATCGGGCCACATAACGTGGTATGGATGGCTTCGTCGCTTCAGCGCAAAATTGCTTTGCAATTTTGTCGCGAGCTCCTCGCAATGACGAAAAACGGGAAGAACTGGAATGGACGCCAAGAGCCCAAAAGACCTGCATTACTACGAGCCCGCCAAGGGCCACGGCCTCCGGCACGATCCCTTCAACGCCATCATCGCGCCGCGCCCGATCGGGTGGATTTCGTCGCGCGACGCCAAGGGCAACATCAATCTGGCGCCCTATAGTTTCTTCAACGCGTTCTGCTACGTGCCGCCGATCATCGGCTTCTCCTCCACGACCTTGAAGGACAGCATCCGAAACATCCAGGAGACCGGCGAGTTCGTCTGGAATCTCGCCACGATGGATCTGGCGCAGCAGATGAATGCGACGGCGGCGCACGTCGCTCACGGCGTCAGCGAGTTCGAGATCGCGGGGCTCACCGCCGTGCCCGGCAAGCTCGTCAACGTGCCGCGCGTGGCCGAAAGCCCGGTGGCGTTCGAATGCAAGCTGACGCAGGTCCTCCAGTTGCAGGGCGCCAATGGCGACAAGGCGCAGGCCTGGGTCACCTTCGGCGAGGTCGTCGCCGTCCACATCGACAAGGCGATGATCAAGGACGGCGTCTACCAGACCGGCCTGGCCCACCCGATCGTCCGCGCGGGACGTAAAGGCGATTATTTCGAGATCAAGCAGGAAGATATGTTCGAGATGGTAAGGCCGGATTGAGCGACGGGCCGCGGCGGCGGTGGTCACCGAAATCCTTCCCCTCAAATCGCATCGAAGACGACGGTCGCCCAGCGGTGCGCGCCCGTGCTCATGCTCAGGTTGACGACCACAGTGCGATAAATTCAGCCATTCGCGGATGTCGGCAGGTGGATTTTTGAGTCATTTATCGCTTCTGAAATGGGGAACTCACAAGTGACAGCGGTGCCCTTACCAACCTCTGAGGCCACGGAAACCGTTCCGCCATGCTGCTCGACGAAGGAGCGCACCAGCGATAGGCCGAGCCCGGCGCCGCGGTGCCGTGAGCCGCTGGAATGGCTTTCGAACCAGTCGAACACTTTGTCCTTCATATCCGGCGGAATGCCGGGCCCGGAATCGGTGACTGTGAAAGTGACGCGGTGCTCGCTGCGACGGGCGCTGATGGTGACGGTCGCGTCGTGCGGCGAGAAACCGACCGCATTGGCGAGCAGATTGTAAAGCACCTGCACGACGCGGCGCTCGTCGCCGGTGAAGTCGCCGATATTGGGATCGATATCGACCTTGAGCTCGATGCGGTCGGTCGCCAGTCGGTCCTGAATGCCTTCGCGGGCAGACTCGATTGCCTTCACGATATTGACTGGACTGAGTTCGAGTTTCATGGCGCCGGCGTCGATGGTGGCGAGATCGAGGATGTTGTTGGTCAGCGCGAGCAGCGCGTTTGTCGATTTTGAAACGAGTTCGAGATATTCGGTCTGCTTCGGCGTCAGCGGACCGGTCGAAGGATCGCTGAGGAAATGCGTGAAGCCGATGATGGTGGTGAGCGGGGCGCGCAGCTCGTAGGAGACGTGGTGGACGAAATCGACCTTCATCTGGTCGGCGGTCTCCAGCGCCTCATTGCGTTCGCGCAGCGCGCGCTCGACATTCGCGGTATCGGTGATGTCCTGGAAGGTCAGCATTGTGGCGCCATCGGGCAGCGGCATCGTCGTGCAGGTCAGCACGCTGCCGTCCTTGCGTTCGAGCTTCAGCGCCACCTGCGTCCGATTCCCGATCGCGGTGATCGCCTCGCGCAGCGCCTGCCACGTCAGGGCGTCGTCGAACAGCGGCTTGCACCAGGATTCGACGATCTCGACATGCGGCTGTTCGCGTAGCTGCTCTTCCGACAGCTTCCACATCTTGGCAAAGGCGGGATTGAACAGTTCGACGCGGCCGTTGCTGCCGAACACCGCGACCGCTTCGGCGAGATTGCTGAGCGTTTCGTGCTGGACCCGCGTCAAACCGTCGAAGCGCCGGGCCAGATCGAGGCTCTCGGTGACATTGTCGAACAGATAGGTGACGCCGCCTTCCGGATTGGGCGTGGTGACGACACTGACGGCGCGGCCGTCGGGCAGGAACCAAGTGTATGTCTCCGGCTCGACCGCGCGATAGGCCTCGTGCAGCTTGGCCTTCCAGGCCCGGAAGTCCGGCTGTTCCGGCAGTTTGCGCGCGGCGCGCAGCCGGTCGAGCACGCTAGAATCATCAGGGTTGCTGTCGAGAAACGCCCGGTCGAGATTCCACAGTCGCCGATAGGAGTCGTTGTAAAAGGTAAGACGACGCTGACCGTCGAATAAAGCGACCCCTGACGATAGCTGATCGAGTGTATTACCGAAGAGACGCTTAATGCTAGCTTGAGCAGCGGCGTGCTTGGGATCGGAGCGTTCATCTGTCTGCGCGAGGTTCTCAGCAGGTCCGCCTAGCGATCGTAACGACTCATCCTTCGAGGCTGTCCCTGATTCTGACGTCTCATAGCCTTTCGCTCCAGTTAGGAGAGCGCCTTCGAGATTTGTGGTCGTGTCCCATGTTGCTTTCTTCCAGCTAGTGTAGGACAGATTTGCTCCCAAAAAATTATAGCCGCGGAGATCTGAGCCCTCAAAATCAACCCCCGTAAGGTCCGCGAATCGAAAATCCACGTTCGGATTTAAGCCCGAGAGCTTCACCAGATCAGAAAAGCAGGCGGACGCGGATTGGTAGACAGCTGCTATACTGCTTCTTTCGCTATCTGATAACCAGCTAGAGCCCAACGGCACAAAGGGGCCTTGACCATTCTTAGTCATGGCCGCGTCTCACACTCTTTTGTAGCTCTGCACGTAGCGTCTGCTTTGCAAGAATTAGATCGCCTTCAGCACTTCCGGATCTCCCGAACTTTGCTGTCCTACTAATTGCTATTGCAGCTATCCGACCGACAACGGCGACCCGATTCAGCTCTGCCTGCCTTTGACTGAATCGTGGATCTGCAGATATCGGAATGGCATTCGTGCGCTGAAACGACAGATCCCTGAGCGAACAGCGAAAGGTGACTAGCACCTCGATCGCGTCGCTCTCAAGTTCGGGCAGGATGTGGCAAAGTGGTTCATCGCCGATTATTTTGTGTTCCAGCACATTCTCGTGGTTTAGTCCCAGTCCATATACGCGCCAAAAATTATGTCCGGCATCAGCGACACGCCAATATTGCTGGACGTACTCGCGGTTCCTTTGTTCTGACTGAGATGTGGTGCGCTCGATTTTTCCTCCGACGTCGACGTCAGCCTTTACCGTGCTACCAAGCCATTTAGAGAGATTAAAACCGAACTGCCCTCCGGCCATTCCTTCCCTTTTCGCGTGGTCTATCTCGGATTGATTAACCTTGAGATGCCCACCCGTGGTCTGGAGGCGCCCTCGATTGCTTATTTGTCCACCGGTGGGCTCGACGACGACTTCGCCGATTTGAAACCCAACCGAAAATTGAAGAAGACCCTGATCGGTCTGAATTTCGTCATGTAAGCGGCCGCACCATAGTCCTACCAACAGGCCAAGGCCTTCTTTTGTGTGGAGGTTAGCCGGACTCTCGATGGAAAGCGATGCTAGTCTCTCATCAGCAAATTGTGTCGACGTGATCGAGATGGTCCACATCGATGGCCTCGTTTTGACTTCGCTGCTCGGATAATGACACAACCTAGCGTATAACGCCAATAATCGATGTCTCCGGCGGCGGAGCAAATCCTACAGTATGAAAGTCGTCGGCTGCCAGATCGGCTTTAGGTCGAATTCCGCTAAAGGGCAAGGTTCCGCCGCCGCGTTCTTTGTAGCCTCATTGTTTGCGTTTCCCGCGACAAATTGACCCGACGGGCAAATCGATTCTGTTTATCGGAAATCGTGTCAAGCCTCAAAATGAAAAATATTTCGCTTTTCCCGAAAGGCAAATCAGGGGCATATCTTTGGCCATCCCGTCCCGCTCAAGGGGCGTTGGCCGTCGTCACGAACGAGGGACGGGTTGCGGTGGACGCTGAAGTTGCGACTGACGAGCGCGACAGAAGCGTACGGCGAAGTCGTGTGGTCCTGACGCCCCGATGCTGGCGTCAAGTTGGCGGGAGGTATCTCGCCGGCGACGGTGGCAAAAGTGCTTGGCTCACCGGGGAGAGCGCGAAGTAAGCCGTAAAGCCATTGCGCAGGGAATGTCGGATGTTCTCCGCTGACCTGTATGCTCGTGTGCACTTTCCTTTGTGCACCTCGCACACGAGACCGCGGGTGCAGCGCGCATCCGGCATTCCCTGCGTCCTCTGATTTCGAGGGCGGGAAGTTACTGGCAAAGCTCGGGCGCAATGCGTCGCGAGAATGCGAAGGCATGTATGCGACGGCCTATCCCGTCGTCCCGGCGAAGGCCGGGACCCATACGCCGCGGCTTATCGATGAGAATGCTGGCGTTAGATGCCTTCCAAAAACAACGAACGTCACGGAGTATGGGCCCCGGCCTTCGCCGGGGCGACGTGATCAGGCGACCTACCGCCCGCCATCCGGAACTGACAAGCTCCACATTCGTTATCAATCGCCCGGCCGCGTCAATTTCGCCCTATTTTCAAGGCGAGTTGTTCACCCATATCCCGCACTTTCCGCTAAAATAGCCGTCCGCGCCGCCGATTCATGAGGATACCGCCATGAGCTTCCGCCGCGATTTCATCACCAAGCCGATCTTCTCCTGGGCGCGCGGCGTGTTGCCGTCGATGTCCGATACCGAGCGCGAGGCGCTGGAGGCCGGTGACGTCTGGTGGGATGCCGATCTCTTCACCGGCAATCCCGACTGGTCGAAATTGCTGGCCTATGCGCCGGCGACGCTGACGGATGAAGAAACGGCCTTCCTCAACGGCCCGGTCGACGAACTCTGCGCCATGCTCGATGACTGGAAGATCAATTGGGAATGGCGTGATTTGCCGCCGGAGGTGTGGTCCTTCATCAGGCGCCACAAATTCTTCGGCATGATCATTCCGAAAGAGTATGGCGGGCTCGGCTTCTCGCCCTATGCGCATTCCGAAGTGGTGCGCAAACTCTCGTCGCGTTCGCTGACCGCGGCAGTCACCGTGATGGTGCCGAACTCGCTCGGGCCCGGCGAATTGCTGATGCGGTTCGGCACCAAAGAACAGCAGCAGCAATGGTTGCCGCGGCTGGCCGATGGCCGCGACATTCCCTGCTTCGGGCTTACCAGCCCGGAAGCCGGCTCCGATGCCGCCTCGATGATCGATACCGGCATCATTTGCAAGGGCACGTTTGAAGGCCGCGAAGTGCTGGGGCTACGCCTCAACTGGCACAAGCGCTACATCACGCTCGGTCCGGTCGCGACACTGCTGGGCTTGGCCTTCAAGGCTTACGATCCCGATCATCTGGTGGGCGCGCAAGAAGACCTCGGCATATCAGTGGCGCTGATCCCGGCGCATCTTCCGGGCGTCGAAATCGGCAAGCGCCATCTGCCGGCGATGCAAGTGTTCCAGAACGGCCCGAACTGGGGCCGCGATGTCTTTATCCCCTTGGACTACATCGTCGGCGGCCAGGAGCGCCTCGGTCAGGGCTGGAAGATGCTGATGACGGCGCTCGCCGCCGGCCGCGGCATCTCGCTTCCGTCACTGTCAGCCGCCGGTGCGGCCTATGCCGCGCGCACCTCTGGCGCTTATGCCCGCATCCGTGAGCAGTTCGGCATCTCCATCTCCAAGTTCGAAGGCATCGAGGAGCCGCTGGCGCGCATTGCCGGCACGGCTTACCTGCTCGACGCCGCGCGGCGGCTGACCTGTGCCGCGCTCAACCAGGGCCATCATCCAGCTGTTATTTCCGGCATCATGAAGCTGCATGCCACCGAGCGGATGCGGATCGCGATCGACGACGCCATGGACATCCATGGCGGCAAGGCGGTCATTGACGGCCCGCAGAATTATCTTGGCCATCTCTATCGCTCGGTGCCGGTTGGCATCACGGTCGAAGGCGCCAACATCCTGACCCGCAACCTGATCGTGTTCGGGCAGGGCGCGATCCGCGCCCATCCCTATCTGCTCGACGAGATGAATGCGCTCGGGGAGCAAGATCGCGCCAAGGGCCTCGACGCCTTCGACAAGGCGTTCTGGAATCACCTCGGCCACAGCTTTAAGACCATGTTCCGCGCTTGGGGCCGCAGCTGGAGCGGCGGTCTGTTCGCACCGGCGCCCGACGCCGGCGATGCGACCAAATTCTATCGCCAGCTCTCGCGCTATTCCTCGGCGTTCGCGCTCTGCGCCGATATGGCGCTCTTGACGCTGGGCGGCGCGCTCAAGCGCAAGGAGATGCTGTCGGCCCGGTTCGGCGATATCCTCTCCGAGCTCTATCTGCTCTCGGCGGCGCTAAAACGCTGGCAGGACGAGGGCCGCCAGCAAGCGGATTTCGCCGCCCTCGAATGGTGCATGGCGAGCGGCTTCAAAACCATCGAGAACCGCTTTGCGGAAATCCTCAATAATCTGCCCAATCGGTTCGTTGCGATCATCCTGAAATTCCTGATCCAGCCGTTCGGGGCGCGGGTGCTCGGGCCGACCGACCGGGTCGTTCATCACTGCGCGCAGATCGTGCTGTCGCCATCGGCGGCGCGCGACCGGCTGACGGCTGATCTGTCGCATGTCGACGACGACCGCGGCGTCGCCCGGCTGGAGAAGGCGTTCCTGCTGGTAACGGCCGCGGAGGATGTCGCAAAGCAGTTGCACGCCGCGCGGCTGCACGACTGGAAAGAGGCGGTGCAGAAGGGCGTCATCACCCAGTCCGACGGCGAAAAGCTCGCGGCTGCCCAAGAGGCGGTGGCGAAAGTGATCGAGGTCGACGATTTTGCGCCGGAGGCGCTGTCGCCGATTTACAGAAAGGGCGCCGACGTGCATCAATTCTTCCAGGAATTGGGTGAGCAGAGGGCAGCGAGCTGATGGCGCGACCGGTTTTTAT
>Ga0307517_10007900_pt1 | contig 15384 bp, 9 predicted proteins | sample 23_EM_MG_FD_194515 | JGI IMG/M metagenome (GOLD analysis project Ga0307517, IMG submission 194515) | Populus trichocarpa ectomycorrhiza microbial communities from riparian zone in the Pacific Northwest, United States - 23_EM | ecosystem: Host-associated > Plants > Roots > Unclassified | place...
TATGTATTTTGTTAGTGTATGTACATGTTTATTGTTATTTCTCAAACAAACTTGTAGTATGAATGTATAATTTTGTACTTGTTATGGTTTGTTTTAGATTTTGTAAAATTGTATTTGTTTGTAAATTATTGAAACTTTGTTGAATTACTGAATTACATGTGTTGTGGTTAAATAAGTAATAGCTTGTTTAATGGGTCCGTTTTAATTTTTATCAATGCTATTGCGGAGTTGTAATTTTCGTAAATTTATATGTATAAATTTGTATGGATGTAACAGCCCGGCCCAACTTGCCATATATTGTCCGCTTTGGGCCTTACCGCCCTCACGATTTTGTTTCTGGTGACGTGAGCCCATATCTGAGCCTGACGCCCCAAAACGCGTATGACAAGTCAGCAACCAGCACTCTTAATAAGCCAGCTCCCACTCCCTCACCCGCCGATGTGGGATATTACAATGGATGTTGATAATTAATAATGAATATTTATGATAAGTTGTAATTAGCTTATTGGATAATATCGAGGTAAACCAATATTTTTGCAAATTTATTTACCTAACATAGTTAATTAATACATGTTGTCATCGTAATTTTGTAGAGGTTCGATAGAAGTCATGGATGATCATTCATGGATGTATCGAGATTCACCCTAATGATTGCAGATGATGGATTATTGTAACGGGGTTCAAGGTTTTATTAATTTCGCAACATCTATTCCCAGAAATTTTACTGGAGGCGGTATTAGGTGTCCATGCAGGAAGTGTGAAAATAAAAAGTATCTGCATCTAGATGTTGTAATGATGCATCTTCTACACAAAGGGTTCATGGAGAATTACCTGTATTGGTATGCACACGGAGAAGTATTTGTTCGTAATAAGAGCATGGGAGAAAGGGTGGTTGGGTCAACTTCTAGTGCTAGCAACGTGCAGGGAGTTGCAAATGACAACAGTAATCCTTATAGGAATATGGTTATAGATGCAATGAGAATGAATCAAGGTAATGTCAGTCAATGTCCAATCGTAAAAGAAGACACTAATGCAGATGCAACTAGGTTTTTTGATCTGTTGAAAGATTCTGATAAACCATTACGGGATGGCTGTACGAACCACAATAAATTATCGGCTGTAGCACAGGTGTTCACCATCAAGTCAGATCACGGGTTGAGTGAGGTCGATTATGACGAAATTATCGAATGGGCGAGAAGTATTTCACCTGAAGGGAACAGGCTGAACAAGTAGAATAAAGAGTTTTTATTCAAATGCTATTGGTATGACACCACTGACAGAGGAATCAGAGTTGATCCTCACTATGGTCTGGTCAAAATCAACTCAAAAGTTAGACTCCGCAACGTAAACGATGTCTTTGTTTTCGCAAAGCAATGTCAACAAGTTTATTACACATACACCCCTTCCTTTAGAAATAATCGATCAAGAGTTGATTGGTTATCCATTTTAAAAACGAAACCCAGGGGTCGTGTCGAGGTTGTTCAGGATGAGAACGAAGACACAAGTGTGCGAGATGAAGTCTTTCAAGTTAGTGAGTTGGTTGAACCATATCGAGTTGCTCCTTCCATTGACTTGGAAGAAAATTCAAATTTTTATGTTTTCAATGATAGTCTTATTGATGTTGACGTAGAGGAGTTGGATGTTGTTTTCAGCTCTAGTGGACAAGCAAATGTTGATGAAAATGATGATATTTATATTGAAGATTGCGATGGAGCTGATTACTATTCAATTGACGACGAACTATCAGGATCACATAAAGTGAAAAGCATTTTTTTATAATGTAATATATATTATGGATGATATTTTGTAACACGAAATATTTATTTTATAAGTGTTAACTGTTGTTATTTTTTTGTGTGATGGGCAGTTTGTAATTTAAGTTTTTGCAGAAAGGTAAATAGGCAATACAAACACAATCTTTCATGCACAGTGCACGATCACCGACAAATTTGCAGACGGATTACCGTCCGTCGACATTTAACAGAGAGCTTCACTGGAAATGCCACAATCACTGACGAATTTGTGTGCGGACGGATTACAGTCCATCGACATTTCATAGAGACTTCACTAGAAATGCCACAATCACCGATGACTTTTGCAGACGGATATTGTCCGTCGGCCTTTCACAAAGAATAGCGCAAATGCCACAATCATCGACGAATTTACAGACGGATTACAATCCGTCGGCATTTGTCAGCAATTCAAAATTACTGACACATTCATCGACAGAATTACCAACGGATTGCAAAAAATATGGAGGGTAATTAAAAATTCTGGTGTGAAATTCAAAATTTATCGACGGATTTTCGAAACATCACCGACGGAATAATTAAAAATAATATTATTTAAATTGGACGTCGGGAATTCTGTCTGTAAAACTATGCTATAAATCTCATCGACCGCCCCTTCAGTTCATTTCTTCATCTCCTTCATTTGACATCTCTCATTTTCGTTTTTTTCCTCTCGTTTGCTTCAAATCTCTTGTTTTTTGCTTGTAATCTCTAGTTATATCTTCAACAAATTAAAATGTATGTATTTCCTCTACCTCATTTGCTTTAAGATTTTATTTTTTCATTTGTTCTCTGTTGTAGCTATTGTTATTTTTGTTATGTTTTTTGTTTTGGTGTATTTTTATAATTTAGATAAAGTCTTGAAATCAATACATTATTAAGGTAAGTATTTTTCATTCCTAAAGTCTATAGTTTTTTTTTTAATTTGTTCAATATATCTTGTTGTTTGTATTGCCATAATAATTGAACACTTTGTTGAATTTTAATTTTTATTGTTGAATTTACCTTGTAATTAGTAATTGAATACATATGAATAAATTTAATTATTTTATCTCAATTTTACTCTATTATTGCATGATATGAGTTTAAGTATTTCTATTAATTTTAATTTTTATTGTTGAATTTATCTTGTAATTAGTAATTGAATATATAGGAATAAATATAATTATTTTATCTCAATTTTACTCTATTATTGCATGATATGTGTTTAATTATTTCTATTAATTTTAATTGTTATTTGTATAGATGTTAGGTTATATACAAGATATTTTACTAGGGTCAATTGGTTGTGGCTATTGTAAATATTTACAGGTTTGAAAACTTTGGGTAGTCTCCAGTGTAGGGGAGGTGCTGCCGAAATGTTTTTTAACAATCGAATTTAATTATGGAATTATTCATATAAAATTGTGTAGATGCGTAAAACGAAATCAACAGCTTGTCGCTCACATAGGGTTGCAGCTAATTCTTCTAGCAGCGAGGATGACATGTCCTTAGGTGCTAATCAAGAAGAGGCACATGCGCCGCCTACCGATGCTACCTCTTCCAGCACGGTTTCACAGTGCATAAGCGGTGTGCCTTCACAGCGGAGTCAATTCACCCATAAGTACGAGGCACAGTGGAAGGATGACCTTTCAATGTAAGTTTGTTTTGATTTTTGTTTTTTTTTATTATAACATATTTTATGAACTAATCAATATTTCATTAATTTATTTTATTTTCAGGTTCAGGTTCACAAACATTGAGGCTGCCCGAGTAATATCATCAGCGTTTAAATCATCGATGGAGATTCTATTATTTCAATGGAGTCAGGCATCCAGACATCCTGAATGGATACCGAATATCGATACATGGTTTGACAAATTTGAGGTTGGTGTTAATTTCTAATTTCCAGCTTATTTTTAATAAATTTTTAATATAATTGTATATAAATTATTATTTTTATTTTAAATAAATTACTTATACACAGCACAAATTTGAGTGGGACAACGCACTTGACAATGTTGTGAGGAGGGTGTGGGAAAATCACGTGGCAACTAGGTAACATCGAAAATAATACGATATTTTTTTAAAAAAACAATTATGCTTTAAAATCTAATTTGTCACTATGGAAGTAGGTTGCGTGATTTTTGGTATGAAGCACAAAAAAAGGCAAAAAAAAAACGCGAGAGATAAAGGTCTCCAAGGTTGGAACGACGTGGCGGTCTGGAGGGATTTCAAACCGCTACACATCCCGGAAGATATTTGGCCGCAATATATTGAGCACGTGACGTCTAAGCGGTTCACACGACGCTCACAATCTGGTGCTTGCAACCGGGACCGGCAAATTCATGGTTCGATGACAACGCACACCGACGACTTCGTTCCATTTGTTGCACATGCGAAACGAATGGTAAGATTAATTTAAATGAAATATATCGTTAAATAATTTGTTGTTACTTAATTAATTTTTTTTCTTACAAGCTACGCCTCTTGGATGTTAGCCGAGACCAATGGAGCTGTTTCTAGAGACGCACGTGCGGAGTCAAGACCGCTAAAAGGGGGTGCAACACAGTTCATTGACAATCGTGCTCAACACTTTGTGGTATGTTCGTTCAACCATTTTATTTTGTAAGTTATTAATTTTATTGAATTGAATATGATGATTTCTTTTTTCATTTTTAGGAAACCTATAATAACCGGTTGAAGGAGAGATATGGGGACGATCCTTCGACACATCCGGATTTCAATCCGGATTTGTGGATAGAGGTAGGATCGTCTGATGGACCCGATACAAATCGGGTGTACGGACTCTTCAACTCTACGGCCGAGAACTTGCGGGCGGCCCGTAGTGTCTCAACCATTGAGAGCTCTCAATCAGTATCGAGCACCCAATCTAAGGAGTTCATGGCCTTGCAGCAACACACGGCTCATCTCACTGAAAAATATATGCAACTATCAGTGAATTATGACAACACATGGCAAATTATGAACAACACACGACTCATCTCACCGAGAAATACGAGCAACTCTAGGCGAATTATGAACAACTTAGCCAAATGGTCATGAACTTAACATCGCAAAGTGGTGATACATGTGCGCACCCTTTTTGGCTGTATGGTTCCGGGAACAACCAACCTCCTCTAGCTCCGCCATTGTGCTAATTTAATATTTTTTTGGAAACACATTCAATTTGTAATGAATATTATTTAATTTTATTTTTTTATTTTTGATGTTTAATAAAATTTTATTTGCATAATTGTTTTTTTTACTATTAATTTATATTATTTATTCTAAATAATTAAAAAAAACAAATTTAAAAATACACACCGACGGATTTATAGACGGATTCTGTTCGTCGGCATTTCACAGAGGGTGGTGGAAATGCCACACTCACTGACGACATTGCAGACGGAAAGAATCCGTCGGCACTTTACCGAGAGCTGAAAAATATTTACTGGATATGCCACTATTACCGACGGAATTAAGTCGTCGGTATATTTCCAGTGGGAATTGTTTTTGGCGTGCATTTTCCGTCTGTAAAACCATCGGCAATATTATTTTTTTTTACCTGCAGAGTTAGCGACGGAATGTGGTATTACCGACAAAAAGGATGTCGAATGACGCTTTCTGTCGGTGATTTAGTCGATAAAAAAATTACCGACGAAGTCTGAATCTTACTTATATCCGTCGGTAAAACTGTGAAATCTTGTAGTATAATCACTTAACTCAGTGTAATAATTTTCTTGTGTTGATCAAATCAATACATGAAGGTGTCACAATAAAACGACCATTGGTGTGGCATGCGCAACCATCTAAATCAATGCTACTATGCAAATACATGTTTGATTTGCTGAAAGCGTGAAGAGGGAGTCCCATTACAGCAACATCCATTAAGATCTGTATCAATATTTTCCTGCCTCCAATAATATATCAATTGTTAGCTTGAATTCTACTGATGCATGCATGCTGTATTCTTGGCTGGCCTACTAGAAAATGATGTAAGACTGATTATAGACCTCATGGGCGATCGGCATTGCTAAAAAAACTTAAATTTGATTATCTAAAGCGAACCTACTTTGCACTATAATTAACGGAGACCCCTCAAGAAACTCCCATTTCATTGTTTCTTGTGGTTGAAGATTAAGTGATCTTCTATCCTGTTGGAAAAAAGGAAAAATTGTGGTGACGAATCGATAATTGGATTGCGTTTCCATCCGTTGTCTGACCTGTCAAATCAAAACATTCCAATTAAAAATATAAAAAAGGAATGTTGCTGAGTGTAGCCAACTTTCTTCACAGAAAGTCTTGTAAACTACAATTCACCTCATAGATTCATTTATCTGGCCAGAAATCATCCATGTTTATGGCATTATCGTCTGTTTCATTAAGGCATTATTGGACCTTAATGGTTGTTGTGATCACAGGTACCCCATATCATCATCACCAACAAGACGAAGTTTGGACGCACACTAACCCATTGTTGAACATTATATACAATTATATATTCAACATTTTGACAACGAAAACAAACAGAAGGAAAACAGGAATCCAACCCCACATTTGAAAGTAATCATCACTTTATCAAGTTAGGGAACATACTATCGAGTAGCGAATTCAACAATGAGATAAATATACTGCGCACTACAAGAATTTTTAGATTTAAGGAAGGAATTTTATATTGATATTTATACTCTCAGTCTATCAGTACGAATTTTATTGACAGGCTCACAAACAACAATACTCTATAAAAAAAAACTTTTGTAAGTGATTTATGATTTGTGATTTGTTGATGAGTCCATCGGTAATAATTTTACCGATGGATTTATGATGACAAAAATACACCAAAAAAATTTATCCACTTTATTCTGTTGATATTTACATTGATGAATATAACATATCACCGATAAAAAAAACATATGTAATTTCATTGATGATTTTTTTTGTCCGTCGGTATTCCCCTTGATGAATTTTGACGTATAATCATCAAAGAGACCGTCTATACTTCTGTCACAGTGGTAGTGATATTTGCACTAATTCTTTTTCAAATCTCTTAAATATACCGATGGACTAAGTTTGTCAGTAATCCTGTAAGTAATAATTTAAAAAAAAATATTTTTTAAAAAAGTATTAAACAGAAGTAGAAAATAATTAAAATAAATCAAATTAATATAAAAATCAAATATTTATTATAAATTTAAACATTTATAAGTTTAAATACAATTAATCTAGAATATAGGCGCTGAAAGAGGAGGAGGAGGCAGGTCTTCACCAGAACAGTGGGGCTAGTAAGGAGGAGTACATGTACCACCTATTTGTGATCTCATCTCCATTACCATTTGGTAGAGTTCGGCCGTCTCAGCACTAAGTTATTCATAATCAGCAGCAAGATGGTCGTTTGAGCTTTGAATTTGTTGGTCTAAAATTGCCTCAAACTCAAGAGTTTGAGTGTTCAGAACCGATTGCAAGTATCTAACAGTTGAAACATCGCAGGTCATCCATAAGTTCTTATCGTAGTCTTAGAGATATTGTACACCCGATTTATATCGTGTCCACCAGACAAACCTACCTCTAACCACAAATTGGATCAAGATCTGGATGGGTCAAAGGATCATCCCCGTATCTCTTCTTCAACCGGATTTTATATGTATCCTGAAATAAAAGTCAGCAAATTAAAAAAAAAAAACTTAAGAAAAACAATGGTTGAAAACCAATTTATCAACCACTTTGCATGCGAAAAAAATAGAATGGAGTCGCCAGTGTGCGTGGTAACAGAATCATGAACACACTAGTTCCAGTTCTTCGTACCAAAGTGTGATTACCGCACCAAACATTCAAATGACATGCTGAATATATTTAACCCACACAGCCTGCGAGATGTATAGTGGTCTGAAATCCTTCAAAACCACCATATCCTTCCAGCCTGAAAGCTCTTTTTCTTTCGTATATTTTTTGGCTTTCTTTTGCATTTCGTACCAAAAATCATGCAACCTATATGGTACAAATGAATTATCTGTTAGTAAATGAAAAATAAAATTGAATAAAAGGATTTAACTTTTTTATCTTGATTCCAATCTTACCTAGTTGCAACATGATTTTCTCAAACCCTCATTGCAATAACATTGTTAGCTTTATCCCATTCAAATTTTTCCTTGCAAATTAAAATTTGTAAGAGAAAAATTTCATTGATATTAATAAACTAACCGAATTCACATAATAATAATAATAAAATATTTAAGTTAATACTAACCTTAAACCTTCCAAACCATGCATCTATCATAGTTTCCATTCAAGATATTTGAAAACCTGACTCCATTAAAACAATAGAATTTTCATCGATGATTTCATCTGCAATGTTATGGTTCTAGCAACTTCAATGTTTTGTAAACTTAAAATTGCATTCGTTAATTGAAATTAAATTTTCAAAAATTATTAACATGTCGTTGTGAAAGGAAAACAAACTTACATTGGAAGGTCGTTCTTCCACTAGGCCTGTTACTTCTGGGCAAATGGATCCTATTATGAAGGGATCTCCCTCAACGTGATGGCATCGTACTTAACGAGCTCGCGTCGAGCGTGGCTGCCTGTGTCTCGGGTGTCTGTTCTTGATCAGCATTTAACGAATCATAGTCATCAGAAGTGCTACAAGAAGAACTAGCAGTGGTCTTGTTCATACAATGCACTATTGGCTTTCTCCTAGGCAGCTACGTAAATTAAAGGATTAAGATACCATAAACCATTTCTATTTTTTAAAAAAAAAATTGGCAACACCTACCTTATATATATGGGAGACTACCCAAAAAATTTAAACTTGCAAATACAAAACAATTTAAATTCAATTGCCACAAACCAATTGATTAATATCAATTTTTTTCCTTGTCATTGAGTGAAGAGTTCACTCAAATTGTACTCAATCAAGTTTTTTTATTATTATTTTAAAAAAAATTTAGTGTCCCTTGGTATTTCCATTAATGTACAACAATTTGGTTAATTTCTAAAATTCAATAGTAAAAGGGTCTTGTTTTTTCTCTCTAATAATATTATTGATTTACTTTTCATAATTCTACATTTCAACATTCATATACAACTCATGCATTTCTAAACATTATTTAAAACATCAAAATCAAACTAATTTGGCATCTAAATCAAAATTTTCATAAATCCTTAATTTACAACAACTCAAAATTATATCAAGTAACTCTTAAATTTCAACAACTCAAAACCCTAAACCACAAATTATACAAACGTGAAATTAATCACTAAATTAAACAATATATTTCATCAATTGAACCCTAATTTACAAAAATATGAAATAATAATTAAAATTAATCATATACATTTAATTGAAATTGAACAAAAAAAATAGAAAACAAAACAACTAAAATTCAATAAAATTCTTATATGAAAACAAAAGTCCAATAACAACATTCAAACAATTATTAAGAACATGAAAATTTTCAAAAAAAATAAAAAAAATGATGCAAAAAAGTAAAAAAAAAATTAACAAAAAAGTTATTACCTTAATTTAGTTGTGAATTTCAGCTGAGAAGAAAAAAAAACAAAAAACAAATAGGCAAGAGATGTTAATTAACAAAAAAAAAAGGACAAATGAGAAGAGAAGAGAAGTACATATCTAGCATGCATGGAGGAGAAAAAAAAGAGAAGAGAGGGGCTTGAGGAGGTGAGAAGGAGGGAGAGAAACATAGAGGAAGAGAGAAGAAGAGAGAAACGTGTCTGATATGATTTTAGGGATTCTTATGTTTTAATTTGGAGCTTTTTTCCAATGGTTTTACCAACGGCTTACAAATAGAAAATTAAATATTAATATTTTCGTATGTGTTTCCGTATGTAACATCTAATTAAAATTTTCAATTTTATTGAAATTTTTCAGAAACCCTTAAATATCATTGACTATTTTTCATTATGTTGATGAATCTATTTGTAACGAACAATAATTAAAAGTGACATTGAAAAGTTAACTTGAGTGCTTGTGTTGAGAAGAGGGGGAGAGTTGGGATGGGGAAGAAGAAGGAGAAATAGAGAAAGAGAGAGTCGGTAGAGTGGGTATATATTGGCTTTTACTGATGGAATCACCAACGGAAAATTTCCATCGGTATACCCGTTGGTGAGTTCATTGGTGACTGTGCCACGTCATTGTACGGAGATCCCGGTTTGAATCCCTCGATCATTCCATCGGTAAAATCATCTAAAAAAATCCACGTCATCACATCGTTTTAACTTCACAAAAATCTATATAATCCATCGGCAATATGGTCGGTATATACCGAGGGAATACATCTGTCGGTATATACCGACGGAATACATATGTCGGTATATACCGATTGTATCGCAGACAGAAATGGACTGTCGGTATATACCTACAAAATTAGAGACGAAATTATTTCCATCGGTAAAAATTACAAACGAAAAAATTCCGTCAATAATTCTGTTGGTTTTCGTCAATTTTCTGGTAGTGATAGGTTCAAGAAATGGTGTATACAGTCCATGTAATTGTTCATAAATTCGTTGCACATCCCTTTTTTATATTTGGCAAATATAAATGCTCATGCAATACATCCAAAGTTTTTGCAACCCCAAAATGACCCATTAAACCACCCAAATATGCTTCACAAACAAGTAATTCACGCAAAAAACTAGCAGGAACACACAATCAATTCTCTTTGAACAAGTAAGCATTCATCAAATAAAACTTATCAAAAATTGAATGTCCACATACATTATATATTTTGATAAAGTTAGAGTCATTAGCATACAATGCCTTCATATTTTCAAAGCCTAGAAATCTAGCACTTATAGTGTTTAGAAGAATATACATGCTTGAAAGTGCATCAGCCACTATGTTCTCTTTGCCTTGCTTATATTTGATTACATAAGAAAAAGTCTCAATGAATTCAACTCATTTTGCATGTCTTCTATTCAACTGGCCTTATCTTTTTAGATATTTCAAGGACTCATAATCTAAATAGATTACGAACTCTTTTAACCACAAGTAATGTTAACTTGCTTTTTGGGGTCAAAATTTAAACTTTATGCTTATTAACCCTCCCACTAGCTTCAAATGTGTCCACTTTAAACTTAAAACTAGCTAGCATCTTTTGTATTGATAAAGAGGTAATTAACATACGAACTCCTGCTTATTCACCATGCAGTTTTATGTGGTTCAATAATTTGTTTTATGAATGAGATAAAAGATTTCATTAAATAAACAAAAAAAAAAGATTTACAAGACTTACAAAGAGATAGTAAGAGCATCTCTTAGCTAAAAGTTAATTCCACAAAAAAAAATGAATAAATAAATAAATAGAACAACACGAAAACATTGGACTATAGTAGTCTGATGAGAATTATGTGCCAATTACATCATGGACTCGGTGTCATGGACTCATGTATAGACTCAAAGAATGGAATAAAAATAGCAGAATGCTTGACACATGTTTCTTACTAATTAAGTCGCAATTTAAGATATATCTTCTAAGTAAAAATAAAAGATAGAAGAAAGAAGATCATGTGAATGAACAATATGTTAAACAAACCATTGCGCGTAGAATTAATAATTAATTACAAGAAAACAAAGCAATAAGTAAAGTAGAGATTGAGCTACTGGCCGAGAAATCTTAAATGTATTTTTTAATTATAAATCCAAACTGAGCTATAAAATTCAATAATACAACAATGAATATCTGAAAACCCATAATTAATTAATTTGATCAAACACCTTTTTCTTGTCCTACATAACACGAGAAGCAAGCCAAAATCATTAATCTAAACCCCAAAATCACTCTCAAATTCTTAAAATCTTCATTTTCTTCTTAAAATTACAAATTAAAGTTGAAATAAGATAGAAAGTCCCCTAAATTTTGAGAGGTTGCCAAATGTCTAGCTAAATATGGTTGGTTTGAATACATTCATCTCCATGACCATATATATGTGTGGCCAAACAGCGATTGAAATTAAAGCCTTCAAGGCAAGCTCTAGATTTGAAAAGGGAGGAAATTTTATAACAATTTAATTAACTACTGCTATATATATTTCAGTTTCCGCATCTATAATCTAATCGTAAGCCATTTCTTAATTACTGCTAATCATGCATCTTCAAATAGAAAAAGGCATAACAAGCAACAAGCCAACAACAAGACATTTGATAACTGGTTGTTTTGACCAACAAGTTGAGGCCAATTGGCAGCTCTTAGACGCGATCGAAGAAGCATGTGTTAATCGTAGCAACTGTGCCCACGAAACCCCTGTTATTAGTAGTCAATCATATACTTGGTCAGTCATCTAGCTTCAACAATATTTAATTAACACCCACAGTTATATCAAACCTTTCATATCAAAACAATAGTTTATAGCGTAGTTCTTCTTTACACATCAAGGGCTATCTAATACCCTAAGAAACTGGATTAATTCCAAGCTTGATAACTTGGGGTTATTAAGTAATGAATTGCCCCCTTTAGTCTAAAATCCTTCTATAGAAACTTTGTTTTTTTTTTTATATAGTAATCGAGAATATTATAAAAAGACATCCCTATTAAGAAGATGGGGCTGCTAAAGATGATTACATGGGGAATCAAAAAACACAAACATAAATAGAGCGAGGAATCTATAGTCCCGACTAGTTAGTCCAGTTCATGATACATTCAGGATTCCTATAAAGTTCAGAGCCTGTATAGCTGAAATTTTTAATAGATGACTTCAACCAAAAGGCCAACCGATGAAAGGTGAGGTTAAAAATCACATCTCAGTCTGGAGTTTTGGTGTCAAAGATCATATGGTTGCGCGCTATCCAAATTAACCAGTATAATTCTTTACAGAGAAGGGTAATTGACTAACGCTGAAATTTTCCTTTTACCAGGCCGGATCATTCCTGAAGGTTATGATTTGGGTCTTTGCCGGACCAGAAACTTTGTATTTACTTTTTGATAATAGTTTATAAAATAAAATTAAGCATAATTAAGCTTGAAGTAAAAATGACCCACCTCCAGCTTTCTAATACTCCGGATTAGTTACGTTAGTCCCACACACACACACACACACACACACACACACACACACACACATATTTTGGCGTGATCAACTCATTAAAAAAAAAGGTTAGGTTATATGATTCCTGTGAGACCTTTGTCATGGAAAAGAGAGAGAGTAATCAAGGGCTATAGCATGTTTTAAGGTGAATTGCATTGCGTTCGTTGACGGATCAATCTAGAACTCAAGCATATGCTTTTATGGTTAAAACAAGTACTACTGATCCCTATAAATTGAAGGTGTTCCTGAATTTTCACTTATTTTATTCAATATGGTCCCTACTTGGTTACATCTCCTTATAATATAAACAGCCTTGCAAGGTAAACAAGCCGGCCGAGTCGGCTTGCATGGCAATGAAAATGACCACATTACCATTTGTCTTGTTTAAAAGAAGAAGCTCCTTTGGAGAAGCTCAAATGAAATTTGCAAAAATATTCCCTGGTGCTAACTATGGGTTCATACTTGAGTTGCTGTGGAAACGACAAGGTTGATGAAGCGTACGTAGAATCCATCGTTAATATTGATGAAAATTTAATGAGTTAGAGTTATTGTGTAGTTGCATTAGATATGCCTGATGACAAAAGTAAATGATGTATTCGATTAACATATACTTTGATGTGGGTTGCGAGATTTTGCAGGACAAACATAATAGGTGGAGCTGGTAACAATACATGGAGGATATTCACATACAAGGAGTTGCATACAGCGACTAATGGTTTTAGTGAGGATAATAAGCTTGGAGAAGGAGGCTTTGGAAGTGTCTACTGGGGTAGAACTTCTGATGGTCTTCAGGTAATTATTAATTATCTTTTCTTCATTTTATCTCATAATTATGTGGGGAAAGCATTTATACATGTTATTTTGGTCACAATGATCTGACATTATTCTAATTTTGCTCTTCAAAATGAAGATTGCGGTGAAAAAGTTGAAGGCAATGAATTCGAAAGCCGAAATGGAATTTGCTGTAGAAGTTGAAGTTCTTGGAAGGGTTCGGCACAAGAATTTGCTAGGCCTTAGGGGCTATTGTGCTGGCACTGATCAACGGCTCATAGTATATGATTACATGCCTAACCTCAGCTTGCTGTCTCATCTCCATGGTCATTTTGCTGGGGACGTTCAGCTAGATTGGAAGAAAAGGATGAAGATTGCCATTGGGTCAGCAGAAGGCCTACTGTAAGTTTCCCAAGTTCCTGTATCTGACTCTCATTTACATAGCCAAATGAATTGATTTTTTCCACAAATATCACGTGCAGATTTTGTAGAAATTAAAAATGTTTGTCAATGGTTGCTGTACGCGTAAGCTTGCAATACATTGTTCCATATTTATTTCTGTCATATATATCAATCCTGGTAAAATATTGTTTGAACTAGACCCATGTAACAATAGTAAAATAAGGATTTCTATGTTAATTAAGATTTAATCAAGTCTAGTTTTCATTTTAAAGCAAGATTCTCTCTCTTTTTTTGTACCAAAAATAGAAACATTTTAGCTGGAGCACCCAAATAAAATTCTGTTCCATTCAAAAATTCTACAAAAAATGATTCATTCCAATTTTATTAGGTACTTGCACCATGAGGTCACACCCCACATCATTCATAGGGACATAAAGGCAAGCAATGTACTTCTGGATTCAGATTTTGAGCCTCTTGTTGCTGATTTTGGTTTTGCGAAGCTAATCCCAGAAGGAGTTAGCCACATGACCACTCGTGTTAAGGGAACTTTAGGGTACCTAGCTCCTGAATATGCCATGTGGGGTAAGGTATCAGAGAGCTGTGATGTGTACAGCTTTGGTATTCTCTTGCTAGAAATTGTCACAGGAAGGAAACCGATAGAGAAGCTCCCTGGTGGTGTTAAAAGGACAGTAACAGAATGGGCAGAACCATTGATAACCAAAGGGAGGTTCAAGGACCTTGCTGATCCAAAACTTAGAGGCAATTTTGATGAAAACCAATTCAAGCAAAGTATTAATGTTGCGGCCTTATGTGTTCAAAGTGAGCCTGAAAATAGGCCTACCATGAAGGTTGTTGTTAGCATGCTAAAAGGGTATGATCCAAGAGGCAAGGTGATGCAAACAAGAATTAAAAGTGTCAAGTACAAGGAAGAATTGCTGGAACTTGACCAGACTAGTGACGGTGAAAATGATGGTGGTGGTCTTGAGGAAAGTGAGTATGGAGTTTTTGGTCCCATGGAGGTGCAAAACATGCAAGACCCTTATAAGCGTCATGGAGATGGCAAGAAAATAGGAAAAAATATGTGAGAAATGAGTTAGTACATGTATGCTAGCTCTTTGTCGGCATGAACAAGTAAAATTCCATGGCAGGAGATAAGGAATGGTGTAGTGAAGTTGCTACTGTTAAAATATATTTATAATTGACACTTTTAATCCTTGTCCGCTTCATCTTGTTTTGTATAACCTTTGAGAATATCATATACTTGAGTTGTTGTAATCGTCACACTGTCAAGATTTGGGAGTACTCTTTCAAAACGAGGTTTTTTTATTCTTTATTCTTTATTTTTTCTTCGCAACAATCAGACAAGAATCCAAAACAAAAACCAAACTTGATATGATTCTGT
>Ga0307517_10007901_pt1 | contig 15382 bp, 19 predicted proteins | sample 23_EM_MG_FD_194515 | JGI IMG/M metagenome (GOLD analysis project Ga0307517, IMG submission 194515) | Populus trichocarpa ectomycorrhiza microbial communities from riparian zone in the Pacific Northwest, United States - 23_EM | ecosystem: Host-associated > Plants > Roots > Unclassified | place...
GGTAATTGGTCCCATAGCGCTGGGTCGACCGTCCGCCAGGTAAACTTCTCGTATCGTCTTTGCTTGTGTTGTTCTGATGTTGTATTTGCTGCAGAACCCTTTGTCGATGAAGTCCTCAGTTGCTCCCGAGTCGATCATTGCGTTAATCGTGATTTGTCTTGTTGTTCCGTGTAATCGTATCGTGACCATAATATGGTCATTTTCGTTGTTCAATGCTTCCGTGTTGTTTAGTGCCGCGTAAAGGTTCCTCATCTCAATGGGCTTTGGTTTGGTCCTGTCCCTCAGACCATTGCTTACTGGGGACTTTCGTCGTTTCCCGATTCTTCTCCTTTTGCGACCTCCATTTCCCTGGCCTTGGCTGGTGGTCTCCACTGTTTTTTGTTATCGTTCCTTGGTTCCCAGGTTGCTCCTTCTTTGCTGTTGGCCTGGCTTCGGCATGCCGCTGCCCGATGTCCCGGCTTAGCACATTTGAGGCACAAATTGCTTCTCATCCTTCGTTGGTATTCTTTGGCTGAGATGTTGAACCCAGGCCTTCTTCGGGTAGCATCCAACTCCATTGGATCTCCCTGGTTGTCGTTCTGGGGTCGAAAGGTCCCATTCTGATTTCGTGGGGTTCCTGGGGATGGAGCCTTTTCTTTGCTGGTTGTCCCGTGCCGCATGTGTTTGATGGCTGCCATCTTTGTCTCCTTTTTGATGGCCCAGTTGGCCACGAATTGTGGGTCTTGAGAGTCGGATCCATCCATTCCCCATGCGTCTTGGAGTTCTGCTTTGAATCCCCTCATTAGGTGGTAGGTCAGGGTTGCATCGTCCATTCCGGTTTGACTGGCGATGAGTCTATATTCGTTCCAGTATTCTGTAGCTCCTTTCGATCCTTGAGACATTCTCATGAGTTTTGCTCTTGCTGCTCCTTGTTCGTCGATTTCGCCAAACTGGCCCTGTAATTCATTCTTGAAGTCGTCCCAACTGCTCCAGGTTACATCTTGTCGTCTTTCGATGTATGGCGTAGCCCATTTCAACGCGTCGCCTCTCAGAAGGCTAAGGGCGTAGACAATTTTGTCGTTGTTGTACTCGAATTCCCATCCCACTCCTTTGAAATAGACTGACAGCTGGGCCAGCCAACCTCTAAGTTGGTCTCGTTCACCGTGAAATGTGCTGGGTTCCTTAATTTTAGGCTTCTTCGTGTTTCCCGATCCCCCTGTTAAGGCTCCAAAGATTTGCTGTATTTGATCTGGTGTGAGGTTGGAGGGTAAGGGCGGATCTGCTTCTTTGCCCTTCGTGTCTGGATTAGGTGTAGATGTGGATGCCATCGTGTTTCTTCTTGTAGGTACAGCGTCCGTTTCGTCCGAATCAGAACCTTCGTTTGAGCTATCTGTTGTGGCGCTTGCGGCCCGCGAGTGTTGAATAGACTCGGCTAACGCTTCTTCCAATCCCCCTAGGTCGATCTCTGTTTCAGTAAGGTCGATCTCCTGATCAACAGGTTGTTGGGCCGTTTTATCGTTGCGTGTTGCGATGTGACGCAACCAAATGTAACAATCCTATTGTTAGGTAGTTATGCAACAGGCAACGATAGTGGTTTCCTATAGTGAGCAAGTCTTCTTCTTTGTAATATGGCGTTGGGAAATACTCTCTCTTCAGATAGTATGGAACTGGCTTGCTCGTCTTGAGTCGTTTGCTAGAATTACTATTTCTTCAGATAGTAAGGTGGGTGGATTGTCGTGCTTGATAGAACTATCACAATAGTCCTATGTTCGGGCAACCTGTCGAGACTGTCACAATAGTCTCCAGGTTCTTAGAGCGTAGGTTCTCGCAGAGGAGGAGTGTATGTAAAGAGAGTAAAGCCTAATCGTATTGCAATATCTTGAGTATAGAAAAGTACTTAGATGGTTGCGTGAAGATCCTATCTCTTGGTCGGAACCAAGCGCCTTATATAGGCATCTTCTCACAACCCTAACCTTGGTGACTCATCACCTCGCGCTACATAAACCTCTATGACTCATAGTGAGTCATAGCGCGAAATCCCTCAATGACTCATACGAGTCATCACCCAACATTCCGTTAACCAATCAAAACTCATAAACCAAGTCATGTGCTCAAACGAGTCACACGCGCGAAACTCATGACTCATAATGTGAGTCATGTGCGAAAGTCGTTACATCATATGACGTCACAATCGTGAGTCATGAAACCATCAACCAATCATAACATAACAATGACTCGCAAGTGCATAGTCATGTGAGAACTATGAGTCAAGTAACGTCATAGTGTGAAATCCATCATACCTTATGACTCATAAGTATGAGTCATGTGAAATCTGCCTTGCTTAGTCACGATTTGTTACAGAGGGCTCCTTATAGCGATTTTGCTGACTCTGTACATTTCGACAACTGTGAGTCCTACGGGGTGTACAAGCAGGGAATGCGACTTAGGATGTACTGCCATGTCCATATGTAGGACGCGACGTCGCAGTATCTTGGGATGGATAACGAAGACAATTCGCCACATGGTGCTGGATAATGATGTAGGACTTAGATAAAACAAAGACTATTCAAAGATCGTCAAAGGACATGATTGTCACAGGTGATACAGGCACCCCCTAAAATATCGTTTTAAGCCTCACTTTTAAGCATGCGCTAAGAGACATCGTGTACTGTAATGTCTCTTGGCGTCAGCCTCAGCCTACTATCATCTCAGTATCCTCAACACGACTAACCCCGAATGCTTAGCCTCATGAGCGAATTTGCAGTCCATAAGAAATGTATTCTAATACTCTAAGAATCGAAATCACTAATATATCTTGGCAGACTCAGGCGTTCAACACTCTGTCAGATCAATCAAACTCCTCCGACAATATCAATCACTCTCTCTTCCTCATAACTCTTTTTCTCTTCGAGTTCTCCCCGAACATTACGGTGCGCCTTACCTTTCAACCACGCAAGAGTATAAGAAGCCTGGCGGGCTTTCTTGGACAAATGCTCCCAATCTTCCTCATAGGATGACGCTCCATGCTTCCGTACATTATGGTACTGAGCATCACCCCCGCGGGCACAAAGTTTCGACACCTTCTGAATATTTAAATTGGTTTGTGTTTGTGTTTTACTGCGATCTGCAACAGGGGATGGTGATGCTCCAATGCTTGCTTGGTATCCCTCTTCGGGGTCAGAAACATCTGATTGTGAACTACTCAATCCAGGAAGAAACAAGGGCCAGTCATCTCACTATTCCTGTTCAACTCCGGCAATGGATGGCCCCGGGTCACCTGCGGCATTGGACGGTCCAGGGTCAGTTCTCGAGTCTCATCAGGCTGCCTGGATGCGATTACCTGGCGCCGCGGTAGTAGCCCAATTGGCGATGGCATTTTCGCGAAGGGAATTGTGCCCCCTTAAGGGCGGAGTGGGCAACGTCCCCCGAGTCTCTGGGCGATGACAATAGACCAACAGATCCAACAGATCGTCGAGAACTGGATTCGACAGCAGCCACGCCCTAACGTCCTCATCATTCACAATCAAGACATAATCTATATAAGATAATTGGGCGCCGGGATGCAGACGCAGCTGTTGTCGGCCTTCACCAGTGGCGCCAAGTATGTAGCGAATCACATTTTGTGGCACAGTTCTCGAAATAATGGCCGACAGACCTTGTATGTAATTGGAATTTAACTCAGCAAAACGTACGCCATGGATATGAGAATTACGCCAATGCAGAAGGCGATAATTTGGTCGTGGTACGCTCCTATTGGCAGGTTGGCTGAGTCAGGCAATACGTACTGCACGTGGACGTCCAAGCAGAGCACTCCAATCTATATCTCCTAGGTCAGTATGATCAAAGAAAAGCACATCCGGATTATTGCCAAAAAAGCTCACTAATTTGGGACAGACCTGACACTGCGGGAGGGACCCTCCGCGCCATATCAAAGTATTGAATCAACAGATCCTCCACCTTCAGTGCCGCAGCTTGTGCGATATCTGCCACAGGAGCATGTCGCATCCCCATTGGCCTCCCGAGAATACCCATTGGGGGATCCGCTTGGATTTGCAAAGGTAAATCTTCTGGGCCGGGCAGATTGATCGCACCTGCGGGATTCGCTAGAGCATGTTTGATACCCAGTGGCGTACCCTGAATGCACATTGGTGGATCTGCTTGGATTTGCACAGGTATATCTTCTCGGCTGGGCAGATTGATCGGACCTGGGGAATTCACTGGAGCATGTTGGATACCCTGTGGCGTAGCAAGAATGCCCATTGAGGGACGCGATTGGATCTGCACCTGTATATCTTCTCAGATGGGCAGATGGATCGGGCCTGCGGGATTCGCTGGAGCATGTTTGATACCCAGTGGCGTACCCAGAATGCCCATTGAGGGACCCGATAGGATCTGCCTAGGAATATTCGCTCGTTGGTGGGCATTTTTCTGCTGGTAGAGATTGCCCAAACAGAGACCAATCCGATGTTGGGGATTAGCAGGGCCTGGGCATGGAGGAGTGTTCTGATGTTGGGGATTCACCGGGCCGGGGGGTGGAGGAACGTTCTGAGCTTCGGGATCGGCTAGCCCTGGGGGTGCAGCAAGGTTCTGAGCTTGGGAATTTGCCGGGGGAGCAGGTACTGCGTGGGCACCCGCCGGGTCAGCAGGTACCTTTTGGGCTGGCCCAGCAGCATTGGCCAGCGGAGCATTTTGGCCAACTGGGCCAATGTTTGGTACTACAGCCGTTGCAATACTCCACTGGCACTGAGGTGGCGCATTGCGAGGTAGTAACATCGGCCTCACAATAACTTGGGCAGGGGGGACGCCTGGGCCGAGTGGAGGTACGTGGTTCTTGGTCCTAATGGTATTTGCCAGCTTCTTTCCACAGTCCTTAACCAATTGAAGAACTGCCTCATCAATCTCCAGCATAGTCGCCATGTTATTAGATGCGGACACAGTGGCGTATTCCACACACGCTGGTTTCAATCTCCTCATGCCTTCGACCATTTGCTGGAATTCGGCATCTGGGAAGTGCCAATTATCTGAAATATAGCCCCTGGCTAACATCTCATCATTCACAGCATCCCACAGAGATAGGTATTCAGGGGGGGGCTTGTTTATGGGGTGATGGGGGACGCCCATAGCCAACTTATAAGCGCTAATTGATTGCCGATCAGGGCGTCGATGAGAATACTCTCCTAAGAGAGTAAAAGGTGCAAGATCATAGGTCTAACCCGCCGGCGGCGGCTGCCGTGCTTCTCCGGCGGGCAAGAGGGGGTACCCTACAATATTGTTATTCTTCGCCATATCGCTGGATTTCTTATGTATATAGATCGCAGTATTTATGGACATCAGCAAAAATAATACCTTGCCTCCTGTGCGCCCCGTGCCTCTGACGCCCGGGACGTCGGAATGCTAATCGCGAATCAGGACGTAATGTTGGATCGACGTCGCGTTCTGACTTTGCGTCACCTAGCGCCATCTGTCCTGACACCAGCCGGACACGGACCCCTACGTCCTGTGCGTCCTGACTGCGTCTGGTGCTCCTCTATTACCTCCTGACTCCCCTTGATCTACCACGCTTCCGTTCCTACTGCGTCGTGTCCTCCGCTATTGCGTTCTGACTGCGTCGGATTTATGACTCTCCCGCCCTGATGCCGGTTCCTTCTCAGCAAACGTCAGGGCTTCACTCATCTTCATATCTCGCGTCCGAATGTTTTCACACCCTGCCGACCTCGTCCGGATCCCATGATCCGCATCTCTCCCTTCCTGACGCCTGCATACTTCTTGCTGATCTTACGCCCTATATATGCCGCGTCCTGATCCGATCGTGACTCTATCTGACGCCGCGTTTTCATCCGGACGCATCGTGTACTTAGTCTAATGCCATCCTGATCCTATGCCTAGGCACTTCTCTTCTTTCAAACGCTGTCACGATGTGTTTTACTATCCTGATCGCCAAGATGCACCTGTTAAGCGTTGCGTCTATTAATTCTATTCTGAATTCCTTGAGTTGGCTAGACACCCTCATCTTAATCCGACTATGCTCCTCCCACACTTTCTTATATGTGAGAACGCATCCCAAAACCACTACACTACACATGCTCAGCATTCTAACTACCCCCATCTATCCTGGCACTTTCAGCCTGCTCCATATCCCACGGATCAGTAGTGTCCTCCGCCGGCTCTAGATCATCAAGGCTGAGCGCGAGCTGTCGCAATGTAGTCGGAGTCACAGTATTGTCCAAAGTTAGCCCCCCAGCCACCTCCTGTGAGCCGTTCGGAGTCTGTAGGTCCGAATCGAGGAAGTTGAGTAGCCGGGTTGCCGACACCTGGGTGAAATCGAAAGACGTGACAGTTTCCTGTAAATCGTTTTGGTTATCCGGGGCTCCAATATGCAGGTTGCCGGGAGTTTGACTCTCAATCTGTGAAGTTGGACGTGTCTGAATGCGTGGAGTTGGGCGTGTCGGAATCCGAGGAGTTGCCCGTGGGGGGGCCGTCTAGACATCTGACTCTGCACCTCTGCCGCCACTGCTTCCCAATCGTCAGTAAACCCTTCACGGCGATCTTCCTGTATCCCATGCTCCTTCTCCATTTTCGCTTTGATGGTCTCGCGAATGTTCTTGAGGATCATTGTCTGTACCCAGTCTGGGCACGTGGCCCACGTCTGGCGCTGGCGGGCAAAGAGGTCTTCCGAGCTCATCATGAGGTTAGCATCCTGGCCGGAACTAGAGAACACCAGGTTCAGGGTCAGGCTCACCTGCTACTGCGTCCGGCTTGAAGACGCATGTTTCAAGATAGATTCCGGTTTGCCATGCTCGCAGAGTATGGCAGAGTATGGCACAGGTTAAACATACCATGGTGCCATTGATGCGACCAAGAAAATCAGGTTCGGCAATCCCACGCATTTTCCTGCCCTTGAAGTACTTTCCCCATATTGCCTCGGGGATCTGGGGCGCGAGGAATCGATTCGTTACTTGCTGGGTCAAGTCCATACGCATTAGTTGTGGCCGGGCTATCACAAAGCGCACACTTACCTCATACCCTCTCGGGGAGCACATGAATCTATCCCTCTCGAGGAGGTAGTCCACCCTACGCGCAATCGCCGTCGGGTCTCGGGGGAGATCGTAATATCTTCCAATGCGTTCCTTTACGTGGAACAGAAACTGGGATCTTACTGCAGAGTGTCTGGCGCGTATCTGTCACATTTAGTAAGCACCCACGACGAGTGCGTCAAGTTTGAGTATCAGCGTCCACTTACTATTTTTATGCTTGCCACCGATGGTTCAATATTTCCTGCGTCGGATATGTCCTCGAGAGCCTTCAGCCAAACACGGTGGACCTCGGACATCAATACAGCGGGTGCTGGGAGAGGATTCACAAACAGGGTGTACCATAGAATAAGAGTCTTGGCCCGCACTATTACAGCAGCCTCGGCCCCGGTGGCCGTATTTCGCCGTGAGTTAGTATCCGGCCAGATGTGATGCTCGTGTTGTTGATTATTGGGATGGCTGGGAGGACTCGAGCTCCGGACTCCGGACGTAGTGGGACTATGGGTGGCCAGCGGCGACGAATATGGTGGTACACTGGAAGATGTGAACGCCGGTGGAGTATACGCACCACCCTGAATTATACGTGGTCGAGCAGCTTGGGTGCGCCCGACTTGCGCCGCTCCTTGAGATCCGGAGGTGGTCGAAACTCGCACAGTTGAAACCCGGGTATTTGCTTGTCGTCTGTCTGCAGTTCGTGATCGGTGACGAGACCCTGATCCAGTGTCGTCATCCGGGACATCATTGTCTTCTGCGTCTGGTTCTGTGTCCGATTCAGTTTCATCAGATCTGCGGGAGTTCTGGTACTCATCGCTGCTCTCATCGCTCAGATGAACTGTCGCTATTTGTTGTTGTGCATCTGGTTCCCCCTCAGGTTCACTATACGCCGTGGTCTGTAAGGTCCTCCTTCTGGCGCGCTTCACGGGTCGTGATGTGGGGCGTCTTGTGGTTTGTGGTGGGGAAGAACTGCGACCGGACGACTGTGTACCGTGGGAGCTGCTTGATTCGGCAGGCAGTGTTCTTGTACTATGGGAGCTGCCTGATTCGGTCCGCTGTGTTCCTGATCCAGATCCCCTCTGCGCGGGTATGGCGTCGCGTCTACGCCGCTCCAGATTGCCTACTCGTGAAGTTGGCTGACTGAGTGATTTGCCTTGAGGTTGTCTAGACATCGTAGAATACCGGAGACTGATGAAGATTTTTCAGAGAGAATAGGGATTAGAATGCGTGAGTGTAATGTATCCCACGCGATGTGGATATTTGTAGTTTGTAGTTGTTGTGCAATGGAACGCGTCAGGTCTTATACGCTACGTCTTTTGGGGGGGGCAGGGGTGTGAGATTCACGTACTATCACTCGGTATTGAAAGAATCTATTCAACTGCAAAAAGGTGTTTTCTGCTTGTTCAACATTATGTTCGTACTCTGGACGAGCTCAGGTATGATGTTCGTCTACCCTCTGGTATGAAAAGGTTCGAGGTGTCAGTAAAGTAGGAGGCGTCGCTAATATCAGTAGTGCCTATGCAAAAACTAGCCACAACGAGTATCCGTTAGCGACACTAGGTCTAGCAAGACACACGCCACGACCAATGCGGATTAGATATCTCAAACCTCATCTCCCGACGTCGAATCAACACCACTAAATCTCTAGATCTCAGTTTTCACATAGTGCATACCCCAGTCCTTTTGGCTAACGCCAGTCTAGTTATGGACAGAGAATGCGAGTCCAGCCCAAAGCGGAAAAGGTTATCAGACATCAGCATAAGGGGACGTAAGGATGAGAGAAGCTGAAGCAAGGGGCGCGCAATGGTATCATTACTATACTAGCTAGGAATCATAAGGAGAAAATAAATTACATGACACCGTGTCTCAAAGGAAATCGCACAGCGCGTGTAAGGCAGTAGTAGGGGTAAAAATGAAAAAAGAATTCATCCCGAAACCTAGAAATCTCATTTTCGACCCGAGCGACGTCTTCCAGAACGGCGTATTTCGGGTACGGATGGGGAGTTTTCTGAGGCGTGCTCAGAACTCTGAACTGAAGATCGGCGTGCCGGGGGTGTCACGGATGCTGGTGGCTGGGTCGGGGCCACATTGGCAGTAGATGGCGGGAGATCAGTTGTGGGAGAGGGATGTTCTATCGTTCTCTCCGGAGTTGAGACATGGCGGCCGGCCGCGGAAGCAGGGGGAGGTGAGACAGAATGTTCGTCCCGATTTATATGTGTGGCAGGTGGTGTGTCCTCCGCGCCATCATACCGTTGAAGCGTCTCTGCTACAAGTTCGGGATTCGCCAACAATCTGTTTGCCCAGGGGTTCTCCTGGTCAAATTGGCGGAGTTTCCGGAGCATCTCAGACGCAGAAGGCCCAGACGGGCGAGAGGAGGGCACCCCTGACACCGGCGCTAAAGGTTCAGAGCGCGCTGGCTCCTCAGTCTGCGATGGAATATTCCTCCGGCGACTTGAGGGGCCCAGAACTCCAGGTGACTGGTCCCACATCAGCAATTAGCTATCCAATTTTGATCTCAGTCCCTGTTCAGTCTAGATACTTACGCCGCCGTCGTCTACAACGATAACGCCAGCACCAGGAGGCGCCCGAGGCGCCCCCTCAGCCTCGGCCTGTAGCCATTCGTCCTCGTCAAACTACTCCTCCTCCTCCTCCATTGCCCGTGCCGCATCTTCTGCGCCGGCCGACTGTTCCCAGATGGCGTGGTCGAAAAACCAGTACCTCCCATTGGGAGGCTCGGGGGTCTCGTCCAGGTCCTCGCCGTCTTCCGGTCGTGACTCGATAATCATGAGGTCCAGCGGATCCTGGCTACTGTTGATAAGAAACCAGACACAAATATCGTCATCTCGGTTCAGGAATTTAAGTTGGCCTAGGGGGAGAGGATCTTCGGGGTCCTGACGTAGTCTGGCGGCACCCTCGCTGGTCGCCCCGATGAGATACCGGGGACATTGGATTTCGTCTTCGACGTCTTGCTCTCTGACGACCCGTAACAGATGGATGATGCTTGGTGTCGCGAGGACCCCGCAGGCGATTCTGCGGTCCAAATCTCTTTCACACCAGGGGCGGCCGAGGAAGGGATTCGGGGCCGCCGGTGCTCCAGATCGACGAACAATATGGATTCTGACAGCTCGCGGCGAAAATGGCGACTCCCAATCCGCCAGAGCCACTAGCAGTAGATGTCAAGGCGGGCCTCATGGAATCAAGATGGCTAGCACTTACTCAAGGTTTCTGTAACATTGCCGCGACCATCACGACCAGCCCTTTGACGCTGCTTGGTCGTTTGCTGTTTCTTTCCAGAATCCCTAACAAGGATCTTCAGATGCAGGTTCAGTTCCAAAAGGTCTTCGGCGTGGTCCTGGTGTTTGATGCCCTCAATTCGCTCCTTGACTGGTCATTGGCCACGGGCGAACAATAAAATTGAATCGACTTGCGTTTCGGTTAGGCGACCGGGGTCCTGGTGGCGCGCAATCATGTAGGCCTTTATTTGCTCGCGCCATGTCGCATAGATAGAAGATTGGCCACCCGGATGCTTGAATCCACACCCCGATTTGGCGTACGCAATGTCGCCATACACAGTCCTGTTTCTTAGATTGTCAGTATACCAGAATCTGATGATTGTGGGATAGTTTGGCTTTATATACCGAATCTCCCGCGGCAGGTTGGAAGTGAGCGCGTTCCTCAGGCTCGGGTCCTCTCTTGATTAAAAAAGGGTAGTGAGTTTGATATCCTAAGATTCCATATAAAGAGAATTCCAGCATTGCTTATGCTCGCTCTTCCGCCGGGCGACGGGTGGCTGAACGTGTAAGAGTTCTTCTTCATATGCCCCGCCGAACTTCTGGCGGGGGAGGTTGCGCGGCGGGGTGTCTAAGTGGCAGGGAGCTATTAGCATCGGTTACAACCACTGGGAGATGTACTTTGCTTACTTTCCCTTCCGCAAGTGACGTCTCGCTATGCCTGAAGGGGCCATTGGTTCGTCGGCGATTATGGAATCTAATATGAAGGGTGATCAAAATAAAATCGTGGGGGTCTCTTGATACCCACTTGGATGCCGGTTGACCTTCGTATGTCTCAAGATGCCAGATGTTCGGACGCTGGAGAGGAGGAACGCAGGTGGGGGTCTTCTGAGGCCGGAGGTAAGAATGATGGAGGGGTCGGAGGGGTCGGAGGGGTCGGAGGGGTCCTTTGATAGATTTTGCCGAAGCTGTACATTTCGACGACAGTGAGTCCTACGGGCTGTACAAGCAGGGAATGCGACTTGGGGTGTACCGCGATGTCGTGATGTAGGGCGCGACGTCATGACGTGGTGCGCGACGTCGCAGTATCATGGGATCGATAACGAACGCAATTCGCCAAATGGCGGTGGATAATGATGTAGCACTTAGATAAAACAAAGACAATTGAAAGATTGTGAAAAGTCATGATTGTAACAGGTGATACGTTCACCCCCTAAAAGTATCGTTTTAAGCCTCACTTTTAAGCATGCGCCAAGAGACATTGTGTACTGTAATGTCTCTTGGCGTCAGCCTCAGCCTACTATTCTACTAGTATCCTCAACACGACATAACCCCGAATGCTTAGCCTCATGAGCGAATCTGCAGTCTATAAGAAATCTCTAATACGCTAAGAACTTGAACCTAAATCACTAATATATCTTGGCAGACTCAGGCGTTCAACGCGCTGTCAGATCGATCAAACTCCTCTGACAATCTCAATCCCTCTCTCTTCCTCCTGACACTTTTCCTCTTCGAGTTCTGCGCGAACATTACTGTCCGCCTTACCTTCCAATCACACAAGGGCACAGGAAGCGTGGCGGGCTTTCTTGGACAAATACTCCCAATCTTCCTCATGGGATGGCGCTCCACGCTTCCGTACATTATGGTACTCAGTATCACCCCGCGTGCACTAAGTTTTGACACATTCTGAATATTGATTTTGGATTGTGTTTATGTTTTACTGCGATCAGCAACAGGGGATGGTGATGCTCCGATGCTTGCTTGGTATCCCTTTTCGGCGTCAGGAACATCAGATGATGAACTACTCAAGCCAGGAAGAAACAAGGGAGAGTCATCTCGCTGTTCCTGTTCACCTCCGGCATTGGACCGTCCATTGTCAGTTCTCGCGTCTGATCGGGCTGCCTGTATGCGATTACCTGGCGCCGCGGTACTAGCCCAATTGGCGATGGCATTTTCGCGAAGGTAATTGTGCCCCCTCAAGGGCGGAGTGGGCAACTTGCCCCGAGTCTCTGGGCGATGACAATAGACCAACAGATCCAACGGATCGTCGACAACCGGATTCGACAGTAGCCAGGCCCTTACGTCCTCATCATTCTCGATGAAGACGTAATCTATATAAGATAATTGGGCGCCGGGATGCAGACGCAGCTGTTGCTGGCCTTCACCAGTGGCGCCAGGTATGTAGCGAATCATATTGTGTGGCACAGTTCTCAAAATAATGGCGGACTGACCGCGTATGTCATAGGAATTTAACTCAGTAAAACGTACCCCATTGATATGAGGATTACGCCAATGCAGAAGGTGATAATTTGGTCGCGGTGCGCTGCTATTGGCGGGTTGGCTAACCCAGACGATACGTACTGCACGTGGACGTCCAAGCAGAGCACTCCAATCTATATCTCCAAAGTCAGTAAGTTCAAAAAAAAGACATCCGGATTATTGCCAAAAAAACTCACTCGTTTGGGACAGACCTGACACGGCGCGACGCACACTCCGCGCCACATCAAAGGATTGAATCAACGGATGGTCCACGTTCGGTGCCGCGGCTTCTGGGATATCCACCAGAAGAGCATGTCGCATCCCGATTGGCCTCCCGAGAATACCCCGTGGGGGATCCGCTTGGATTTGCACAGGTATATCTTCTGGGCCGGGCAGACTGATCGGACCTGGGGGATTCGCTGGAGCATGTTTGATACCCAGAGGCGTACCCAGAATGCCCATTGGGGGATCCGCTTGGATCTGCACATGTATATCTTCTTGGCCGGGCGGATTGATCGGACCTGGGGGATTCGCTGGAGCATGTTTGATACCCAGTGGCGTACCCAGAATGCCCATTGAGGGACCAGATTGGATCTGCACAGGTATATCTTGTGGGCCGGGCAGATTGATCGGCCCTGGGGGATTCGCTGGAGCATGTTTGATACCCAGTGGCGTACCCAGAATTCCCATTGAGGGACCCGATTGGATCTGCCCAGGAATATTCGCTGGTTGGTGCGCATTGTTCTGCTGGTAGACATTGGCCAAACAGAGACCTATCCTACGCGGGGATTAGCCGGGCCTCGGGGTGGAGGATCGTTCTGAGCTTCGGGATCAGCCGGGCCTGGGGGTGCGGCAATGTTCTGAGCTTGAGGATTCGCCGGGGGAGCAGGTACGTTTTGGGCTGGCCCAGAAGCATTGGCCAGCGGAGCATTTTGGCCAACTGGGCTAGCGTTCGGTACTAAAGCCGTTGCAATACTCCACTGGCACTGAGGTCGTGCGTTGAGAGGTAGTAACATCGGCCTCATAATAACTTGGGCAGGGGGGACCCCAGGGCCGGGTGGAGGTACGTGGTTATTGGTCCTAATGGTATTTGCCAGCTTCTTTTCACAGTCCTTAACCTATTGAAGAACTGCCTCATCAATCTCCTGCATAGTCGCCATGTTATTAGATGCGGACACAGTGGCGAGTTTATCACACGCAGGTTTCAATCTCCTCATGCATTCGACGATTTGCTGGAATTCCGCATCTGGGAAGTGCCAATTATCTGAAATATTGCCCCTGGCTACCATCTGATCTTTCACAGCATCCCGCCAACACAGGTATGCAGGGGGTGGCTTGTTTATGTGGTGATGGGGGACGCCCATAGCCAACCTATGAGCGCTAATTGATTGACGATCGGGGCGTCGATGAGAATACTCTCCAACCAGAGTAAAAGGCGGAAGATGATAGGTCTGACCCGCCGGCGGCTGCTGCGCACCTCAGGCGGGCAAGAGGGCGTACACTATAATGTTGTTATTCTGCGCCACATCGCTGGATTCATTGTATTTATAGATCGCAGTATTTAGGGATACTCGTGATGTGATGATGGTGGCTGTTGACTCGGAGGAGGTTCTGCGTGTGAGATGAATCTTGGTATGAAGTCCCTCTAGTCTCGCGATTGAATCACTTTATATATAAAACTCCCAGATCCTCTAGGTAGTTTGAAAAGAAAACCCAAATCTGACGCTCTATTACAGGACTCTACTGTAGTTTGATTCAACTTGAATGAATGAAACCTGATAAACGCATTGGGGCAGGAACATATAATCTTTGCCGTCTCAGATGTTGAAAGACACGATAGCTGATACCACGTGACACCTACGCTAAACTCTATCCACAACTAGATCATGAATATGGCATCCCTTGGCCCTACATGGGATCCACACGCGCTGGGGTCAAGATTTGACATATCATAGCCTTACCGTCGAATCTACACGGACTCGGAGCCCCGCGATTGACTGAGCAACGTCCAACCATGCCTAGCAAATGTCCGTTCTGCCGCCGAAAATACAGCAGGTCTGGTGCATATGAGAAGCACCTGCGAACTGCGCATGCGAGTCTGGACATTGTCCTCGCGTCCACCGTACAATATAACAACATCCAAACAGGCGAATTGCTCAACGCCGACGCGAGTGAGCGCCAGGATTCCGACTATGAATCCGATCCGGGCCCTGCTGGATTGGAACCTGATGCATTTTGTCCAGACATTGCATACGAGTCTGATGCTGAAGTCTTCGATACTACCTCAGCCTGTGCCGGGAAACAGAATCATTTTAAAGGCGCCGGAGAAGTAATCAGAGACGTTGCCGGATTTGAGGACGAACACAGCAACCTGTGCGCGGACCCATGGGCACCGTTCAATAGCGCGGAAGGTTTCAAACTGGGATCCTGGTTCATTGACGGAAAAGTATCCAAAACCTGAATCAACGATTACTTCTCCAGTGGCCTAGGAAATGCCGAATCAGTCGGGTATAGCTCTATGCACACGCTGGAGAACCACCTCCGGTTCCTGGATCCCTACAGCCAATATCTGCAATGGTTCGAAGGGCAGGTTGAGGATGTCCAGAGGACTTTGCCATTTTTCTACCGCGACGTCCTAGGTTGTGTCAGATATCTCCTTCGCCAGATCGCATACCGAGATGACTTGGTCTACGCGCCACGGCGTGAATATGACCCTTCCGGGCAGAGAATATATGCTGAAATGCATACGGCGGATTGGTGGTGGGACCTGCAGGTAGAGCATCTGAGTCCCACCCTTGTTTGGAAGACCTTAGCTGACTGATCATAGGAGACGCTTCCGCCAGGTGCTACCGTTGTTCCAATAATTGGGATGTCAGATCAGACTAACCT
>Ga0307517_10007902_pt1 | contig 15382 bp, 19 predicted proteins | sample 23_EM_MG_FD_194515 | JGI IMG/M metagenome (GOLD analysis project Ga0307517, IMG submission 194515) | Populus trichocarpa ectomycorrhiza microbial communities from riparian zone in the Pacific Northwest, United States - 23_EM | ecosystem: Host-associated > Plants > Roots > Unclassified | place...
GCTGGAATACGGGCGCAGCATAATGGGTTTGTGAACTCGGTTACGCAGGCTTACAATGGCCATCAACATCTAATTTTGAGACCGGATGATGTGTGGATTGCAGTCCTGGGCCAGTTGAATTTCTAGTAAGTTTACAATTTGGGAGTTCAGGATAGTGTTCTGATTGGTATAGCGTAAATGCTCATGCTGAGGAACTCCGCTCTCACTTCGTCCAACACGACGGAAAGAAGCAACTCGTCGTTAGAACAGTTGGCGACCGTTATACTGTCGATTTTGGCAGCCTCGCGAAACAAATGACAGATCAGATTCACCAGAACGTAAGTTGTTTAATGTCTCACTAATATATTTATACTCAAAACCCATATAATTACTCACCAGGTCGTCGATAAGGACCTCAAGGATTGGATCCTCCCCGATTTTACCACCACCTCACACAATGACACCGTTGTAAGCGCTGTTCTGATGATGTCGACACTCAAGGCGTAAGTTTTTCTTATAAACTTCCTTTCCGTGAATAAATTTTAATCATTGGTTTAGTTATTTCGATTACAAAATGATGCTGTTGTGTGGCATCCCATCCGTCACCCTGGAAGGCGAAAAATCTGACTGGGAAAAGCTCCTCGCACGCGTGGACAAACTCGAGGAATTTGGCGTTGAGACAAGCGCTTGGGCGGCCCTCCTTCGCCCGATTTTCAGGAGATTCATAAGGGCTTTTGATGGCGAGCCTGATACAAACTTCTGGGGACGGGTGTGCCACTACAGCTCCGGCGGCTCAGGTCCCACCTACCTCTCAGGCTGGATAACGGCATTCTGTGTTTGGAATAACGAGGGGAAATGGCAAGGTCCACCTCCCGCAGGTCGCGCTGCACGTCAGAACTTCGAAAGGGGAATCTCCTTGGACGGCATCGACTATCCAATTATCGACTCAGAGGACGTACCAACTGGGTTTTGCGAGGTGGATGTCAAACTGGATGATAATGGGGAAGAGTTGGATTGCATGATGGTGTCAGGACATGTGGCTAGCCTTGTCGAGGGAGAGAAGAGGGACACGATTCGTCCTGTTCCTGCATGGTTTATGTTTATCAAGGCAGAGTGCGAGGATCCGATGACCCGGTTGGCGGCCAGGATGAGGTGAAAAAGTAGGATAGGACATATGCATACTGTCTTTCTGGTGCTTGAATTCAATGTAAATTTCCGCTGCTCGGGATTCACTGCTTTTCTATAATCTTATCTAATCGTATTTGTCAAGTTAACTCTTGATTTCAACCACGACGACCATCTCTATGTATCAATCTTTCTTCAACGCCTATAGTTCGCCTCCTATCGTGGCAGTAGGTGTTCCGTGACGATACATTATTTGGGTTCACTAAGAGCTGGTTTCGTTATACATCTTCGCGCAGCCTGAAATGCTGGACGATGGTGCGTGCGCCTTCTGTCTCCTCAATTTTGTTCATGCTCAGAATGCTTCGGTTGCAAGTTGAAGAGGGCCCAATGGCATGCCCAAATTTCAAATACGTCTATCTGATATCTACTTGGTCTCAAGTATGGTGCCGCGTGCGTCGCGAATATCTCTCTGGCTGTTAAGAATCAATGTAACACTGGCACTGACATTTAGTTTTCATGTTCGGTCATAAAAGCGAAATCACGTTCAGGCCGAAACTTGAATTTTCCTCGTTGCTGGTCGCTATTATACAATCATGGCATTGTCCTTGGAACTCGGTACGAAACTACTGCCGCTGCTATCAGAATATAATTACATCACGACAAAGACATTTACAAGGTCCATTGTTCCTAATCAATTGGCAATAGATGGTGTCGCAGAACCCAACAATTAAGCGGGTATTGCGATAGTAGACTTCAATCCCTTCAAGGACGGAGAGAAGAAGTATTCACCACCATGGGGGATGATCAACGTCGGCATTCCGATTACCTTGTGCTCGTTTTGAGGATCAAGCCCCGACATTGCTCGGTCACCTTGACCAATGAGGGGGTCCAATCTGTCAATCAACTATAAGGCATTGGATATCTGGTGACTGCAGACATGGATACGAACCCTGGTTTCTCCGTTTCGCCGAACGGAGGGAAATTCGCGGCGTTGGCCCAGGCTATATGGCACAAGATCAATACAACCTTCTGTGGCGACTGAAAAAAGTTTACTTTTCTGTTGCAACTGGAAGCCTTTTACAATGCTTGTCTGATAGCAGGTAAACAAGAGGCCTCGACCATGGCGGGTCTTTGCCGCCTGCGCCTCCTCGTGGGTGACTTCTGGGCCAAATTGGATACCTCTGCGCATGATGCGATTGCCTTCGACGGGCGTGGGATTCGGGGATACCTCAAGGTCATTTCGGGGGTTGGTCTTTCGAACATGGGCAGCGTACGGGCAACGCAACTGGCAGCTAATCTGTCCCTCGAAGAAAAAGTCGTTATTTCTGTTTAATTATTTTTCAGCTTCCTGGAATTCTTGCTGAAGAGCTGGGTCCACACCTCTTTGGGTCTGTTCCGAGCGCAGGATCATCCTTGAATGGAGTTATGTCGATGGGTGCACCTGGGTTCCCAATCTCGTCAGGGGCATTGTCAATCACTGACGGTATGACTTACCACTCTTCCATCGTCCAACCATTCTGGCTCCAAGGAGTTCGCTACCCTCTTCAGGGGTTAACACCTTCCCGTCACCGTCCTTTGGAATGGGGTTCTTCTTCAGGAAGTCGTTAAACTCGGGTACCTGTTGGACGAGATAACGGAAGACAAGGAAGCTTCCGTCCGTGGCCCAATCGGCCCTATCGGTTGCCATTATGTCTCCGGTATGTCCTGTTGCAACGACACCTAGGTCCACTTCCTTGGGCCCTGGGTTAATGACGGTGTCGAAGCCTTTGACAACCGGGTTGGAAATATTGTCCAAGAAACCGAAGCTGTTTAGGAGGTTCCAATATTTCTGTAAAGCGTCTTATAATTTCAAGAAATAACCCACTGCTCATGTGCGGATTGATCTCCCGGTCGGACATCTCCTTGAAGGGTGACGATCTCCTTGATAGACGCATGGGAAGAGTGTACGCCGAAGATGTCTTCGATCTCGTGCTTCTTCTTCCTAATAGTCTCGTGGCTTTCACCCGAGATGAGGATAATGCCATGGATTTCTTGAAGGAAATGGCTGTCCCAGTCAGGGTTCCCATCGGCTTTCGTGGGGTCGCCAAGGTTGGTGATGGCGTCCGCCTTCTGACAATTACGAATGGGTCTTCAGCGCCGCCGAGTGTACTGTCATCGACTCCGAGCTGTTGAATTGAAAATTGGGATGGTGAGTGAACGACGTACATAAAATATAATTAATCAAGCTGTCGACTGACCTTGGCAAATCCTTTGTGAGAGAAAGCTAGATTCAAGCCGACGAGATGGACGAGTCCAGGAAGCTTCCTCCACTTGTGATCGTCGATGGCATCGCGATCTTTCAAGACACCTTTGACAGTCTTGATAAGAGGTATGAATTTATTGAGGTCTACTCTGAATTTCTTGGTATCGGTGACGGCGAAGAAAATGTAGAACTGGGTTTTCTTCGGGAGGCCGCTCCTGCGAAATAGTTGGTGAGCATCGAACCACAAATCTCTCCCTGAATGGGCGCTTACAATATATCTCCTTGGATATTCTTGAGGTCAAGAGGAGGCTCAGGAACTGGCAGAGGAATTGGAGCTTGAGGTGGGGTCGTCATGGTTGAATATGTATGTATGTGGATTGGTTTGATTCTACGTTGAATGCTCAACCCTTATTTATACTCAAACCCAGTTCTGCGCTCATGCCGTAACTTTCCTCATCCTTCGTATTTCGCGCAGGAAACTTCGGCATCGCAGTCCTTTCAGGCCGACTCCACCACTTACTGAGGCATCCGTACAAGTCGGGGAGCTGGGAATCGCTGGTTCCCTAATGAAAATACCGGGACTGTCTCGATATGAATGTTGATCATTTATTTTCGTAATTCTTGGCTCTGCAGATGCCTGCCAGTTGATTGCATTTATAATATTTTTAGAATAGTACCTCCTCCTTTCGCGTACGCGAACAGATATAGCGAAAATATGCCTGCGCAGGTCTAAAATTAAGTTGATTCCTACCTGGGCAGGAGCAATACTTCACTGTACTCCACTGTACTCCGGTGGATTTCGGTGAACTCCCATAGAACACCGCAGGAGTGAGAGTGGATTATCACTCGACTCCACTATATGTTCCCTGGACCCCCACTGGACTCCACTGGACTCCACTGGACTCCACTGAACTCCACCAGATTCCATTGGACTCCTACCTGTCCTAGTAGTAGTGTAATTTTGGGGCTTGGTATAAACATTAATTCTAAGTCAATTCCTTACAAACTACATGTACTGAAGTTCAAATATCCTGTTGCACTCATTTATGGGACATAAGTAGAATCCAAGACAAGATTCTATCACTTTACTGTGCATAATACGTGAACTAGTACATGAAAAACAAAATAGGAGAGAAACTAGAATGTACCAACTGGGTTTTTGCGAGATCAAAGTGGATGATAATAGGGAAGAGCTGGATTGCATGATGGTGTCGGGACAAGTAGCTAGCCTTATTGAGGGGGAGAAGAGGGACACGATTCGCCCTGTCCCGACTCCCCGCATGGTTTATGTTTATCAAGGCAGAGTGCGGGGATCCAATGACCCGGTTGGCGGCCAGGATGAGGAAACACGTAGGAAACAAGTAGTGTACAAGTAGGGGAAAGCAGATCTAACTCCGGTTTCAACCACACCTCGTGAAGTCTGTCATTAATGACAATCATTGATGAAGGTGCATCACCCAGCTAGCGAAACCACATCAGTAAATTGTGGAAAGTCCTGTAAGGCAATATGAGTATTTAAAAGTCAGTATGAGGCACCATATGCGCTGTGGGCTAGCTGCCAGCTTATAGCTTGAATCATAAGCTCATATATCACCAGTCGGTAGAAGGTCCGATTCATATTTCATATGAAAACTCACAAGATTTTGGTCATTCTTGCAAGGTGGGGTCTTGCTTTCTTGGCATTGCCTGCGGTATGTAGGAATACCATCGGATCATAAGGTTTTTGCAGGCCATTTAAGCAACTATGAGTCAGATGCATTCTCGGCAGTAAATGACAAGGAAGCATTGCGCAAATTGCAAGCACGTTCATCCGATATCTACTTTGTTTCAAGCATGGTGCGTCGCCAATATCTCTCTGGTTGTTATGACATTAACACTGACATTTGGTTTTCATGTTCGGTCATAAAAACGACATCATGTTCAGGCCAAAGTTTGAATTTTTCTCGTTGCTGGTCGCTATTATACAATCATGTCATTGTCATTGGAACTCGGTACGAAACTACTAGTACTGCTACCACAATATAATTACATCACGACAACGATATTTCAAGGTCCATTGTTCCTAATCAATTGGCAATAGATGGTGTCGCAGAACTCATCAATCAGGCGGGCGTTGCGATAGTGGACTTCAATCCCTTCAAGGACGGAGAGAAGAAATATTCACCACCACGGGGGATGATGAACGTCGGCATCCCGATTACCGTCTGGTCGTTGAGAGGATCAAGTCCCGACATTGCTCGTTCACCTTCACCAATGAGGGCACCTTGACCAATGAGGGGGTCCAAACTGTCAATCAACTATAAGGCTTTGGATATCTGGTGGCTGCAGACAAGGATACGAACCCCGGGAGCTCTGGCCCACCTGTGAACGGAGGGAATTTCGCGTTGTTGGCCCAGGCTATAGGGCACAAGATCAATACAACCTTCTGTGGCGACTGAAAAAAACTTACATTGCTGGATGAACTGGAAGCCTCTTACAATGCTTGTCTGATAGCAGGCAAACAAGAGGCCGCGACCATGGTGGGTCTTTGCCGTGTGCGCCTCCTCGCGGGTGACTTCTGGGCCAAATTGGACACCTCTGCGCATGATGCGCCTGCCTTCGACAGGAATGGGGGGCCTCGGGGGTGGTGGTACCTCAAGGTCATCTCGGGGGTTGGTCTTTCGAACATGGGCAGCGAACGGGCAACGTAGCTGGGAGCTGATCTCTCCGGCGAAGGCAAAGTCGTTGTTTCTGTTTAATTATTTTTTCAGCTTTCTCCAGAGGAATTCTTGCTAAAGAGCTGGGTCCACACCTCTTTGGGTCTGTTGCGAGCGCAGGATCATCCTTGAATGGAGTTATGTCGATGGGTGCACCTGAGTTCCCAATCTCGTCAGGGGCATTGTCAATCACTGACGGTATGACTTACCACTCTTCCATCGTCCAACCATTCTGGCTCCAAGGAGATCGCTTCCCTGTTCGGGGGTTAACACCTTCCCGTCACCGTCCTTTGGGAGGGGGTTCTTCTTCAGGAAGTCGTTAAACTCCGGTACCTGTTGGAAGAGGTAACGGAAGACGAGGAAGCTTCCGTCCGTGGCCCAATCGGCCCTCGGGGTTATGTCTCCGGTATGTCCTGTTATAACGACACCTGGGTCCACTGTCTTTGGCCCTGGGTTAATGACGGTGTCGAAGCCTTTGACAACCGGGTTGGAAATTCCGTCCAAAAAACCGAAGCTGTTTACGAGGTTCTAATATTTCTGTAAAGCGTCTTATAATGTCAAGAAATGACTCACTGCTCATGTGCGGATTGATCTCCTGGTCGGACATCTCCTTGAATGGTGACGATCTCCTTGATAGACGCATGGAAAGAGTGTACGCCGAAGATACCTTCGATCTCGTGCTTCTTTTTCCTAATAGTCTCGTGACTCTCCCCTGAGATGAGGATGACGCCATGGATTTCTTGAAGGAAATGACTGTCCCAGTCAGGGTTCCCATCGGCTTTCTTGGGGTCGCCAAGGTTCTTGATGGCGTCCGCCTTCTGACCAATTACGAATGGGTCTTCAGCGCCGCCGAGTGTACTGTCATCGACTCCGAGCTGTTGAATTGAAAATTGGGATGGTGAGTGAACGACATACAAAAAACATAATTAATCAAGTTGTCGACTGACCTTGGCAAATCCTTTGTGAGAGAACGCTATATTCACGCCGACGAGATGGACGAGTCCAGGAAGTTTCTTCCTCTTATGATCGTCGATAGCATCGCGATCTTTCAAGACACCTTCTACAGTCTTAATGAGAGGTATGAATTTGTTGAGATCTACTCTGAATTTCTTGGTATCGGTGACGGCGAAGAAAATGTAGAACTGGGTCTTCTTCGGAAGGCCGCTCCTGCGAGATAACTGGTGAGCATCGAATCACAGGTTTCTCCTTGAATGGGTGCTTACAATATATCTCCTTGGATATTCTTGAGGTTAAGAGGATCTGGCGCAGGAATTGGAACTTGAGGTGGGGTCGTCATGGTTGAATATGTATGTAGATTGGTATGATTCTGCATTGCATGTCCAACCCCTTATTTATACCCAAACCCAGTTCTGCGCTCATGCCGTAACTTTCCTCATCCTCCGTATTTCGCGCAGGAATCTTCGGCATCGCGGTCATTTCCACCACTTTCCGTACAAGTCGGGGACTTGGAGATCTGATGAAATGCGGAGACTGTCTCCATATGAATATTGATTGTTTATTCTCGTAATTCTTGGTCCTGCAGATGCGCCGCCAGTTGATTGCATTTCTAACAGATATATTAGCCGAGCGCAGGTCTAAAATTGGATTGATTCCCACCTATCATCTAGGGCAGAGGCGGCGTCCGTTATCAAATTTGGGTTTATTTACCGGTGCAAGGTCTCTTCTTCCTGGCATGGAAATGGGGGCGGCACTGATTGCTCCATGAACTCATATTTCCGTCCATATAGCCTCATGAACTGCGCTTGAGGTGGGTTTATTTGACTTCAATGCTTTACTTGTCATTCTCACCAAGGCCTCCGAGTCGTAATACGCAGCCCATCAACTGGGGTACATACTCTTTTCTTACAACACTCCTGGCGCCCATCATTGTTCTTGTGGCGTTATCTGTAGATCATCGGTGTAGCAATTCCATCCAAGAATTCGAACATAGCTCGTAATGTGGTGTTAACGAGGAGTGCGTCTCCATTTACCGTCCTGCCGTGCGAACGCCATCTGTGAAATGCAAGATCTCGACCGATGTGATCCCATTGATGTTAGGGAGATATGCAGACGGTTTCGGTGAGCATGGACACGGACCTTGGGTATAATGCCTCGTTTTCTCTGGACATTTACATGACAATTGCCCAGGAATTGTGTAGGCTGGAATTCGAAGCTGTGCCAACTTTTACGATCACCAGCGCTTTTGTGATGTTTGGATATAATCATGATGATACTCTTTGTATCCAACAAAAACACAAACCGCACTCTCAAAGTCCTCCCCTTCCTGGGTGGTTGGAAATGCCATCGAGTTCCCCCGAGATTTTGGCCCGAGCCCCAGATGTTCTTCGTCGGCTTGTCGGGCCGTGTGGGAAGGGTGGGTATTCTGTAGAGCGTAGAACGGAGTTTGTACGCACTGCGAGATGTGAGCAGGTCCTTAGGTTTGGCGGGATGTAACATTTACGTCGTCCATATGGGGTTTATGGACTGTGATGAAGGACTGTTGGAATTGGAGGCATCCCATTGGCCACTGGATGGAGTTTACTGTGCCTATCACCAAACAGCTACATATTTCAATCGTGCCTCCAAAAGCCGCTCAAAAATCCGCCAAGGTAGCATCGTGGGATCAGGGTAAGCTAGACATCAGCCAAAACAGAGAAGCTGAACGGATTCGGAGACGTGCGGCGAAAGATCGTCAATTCTGGTCGTATATTTTCTGGAGGTCGCACCAGGCTGCTCGAGGCGCGTCTGAAAACAACGGCTTGAATAATGTCACGCAGAAGGTGGTCGACGGATCAAGCTGAAAGATCGTCCACAATCTCTCCGGGGCCTTCTGCATGTCGCTCATCGCAACCTTTCCCGCGATAACCCTAACAGCGTTTCCATCTTCATCGAACGGAGCATCCCCCCAAGGTTATGTGTTGGTCTAGTTCAAGAACCGCCGAATAACTGGGCGGGGAGCCTCCTGTTGAGATCGAATACTCGACGGATCGTCGGTGAGAAAATGTTTCAATCCTTTGGTAATGAGAAGTGCATGTTTGTGGTCTTTACGTTAGAGGCAAATTTTCAAATTTTCAGGGATAAAGGCAGGGAGAAGTACTTATGGTGTCTAGAAATGTCGGAGACTGGCCATCTCCAAGACTCCAACACCAACGAACGGGCCTGAGGCCCCCAACTTGGCGCTTTCCAAAGGTTTCCGCGGGTGATGACTCCAAACGGAACTGATAAATAACGCGATAATGATACATCAGTCGGTCAATTCTCAAATGTGAACAGGCTCTCCAATTTACCTTCTCCAAGTATGCATTGACTGCTTTTCGGACTTGTTTAATTTGACGAGGGAAAAGAAAAGGTGCTGATAAGGGGATGAATGACTTTGAGAGCGCCCTGGTAAACTCGTCAGACTTCCCAGCTTTGCGAAGAGTGTGGTGGAGGAGTTTGAGAGTCCAGATGTAGAATATGCGTTGCAACTGGTAGAATTTCTCTGATTGGACCCTTTCGGAATATAATATTTGGCGTGATCGTCGGAAGCTCTGGGGACATGAATATGTAGGTCGTCGCATCGAGGTAACTCGAATCCGCTGTCTCCAAAAACCAAGGCAACTGCTTTGATTCCACTGCCCAGGGAAGAAAATGGTCCTGAGCTTGGCGCGGCCACGAAATATATATTGCAAACATGAAATGGCAACACGGGCAAGTCGGCGAGCCAAGATGGGGCCTGGAACAAACCTTGTAGTTTCAGAAATGTGACCGTAGATTGCGCCCAAACGACTCGGAGAATCAGGTTTGAAGTATCCTGGGACATCCATGAGCCCATAATGCATTCTGTCCCAATGGATGTCTGCGGGTCAAACCCAAATAGTGTAACCCATAACCCTTCCGTGCTTCGATCCTTCAAGGATTCCGATCTGAAATCTTTGCGTTCCTGAAGAACAAACCAAACAAGTGCTCAGGAGGTGGAATTTCTCTGCACTGCGATGACTGTCGATGGAGAACATAGCATGTTTCAGATATAGGGCAGCATGCTGGTGATAAAGTTCAGGTTTTTTTTCGACCAACATGATAAGCTGAAGCTGATACTTGGGTTGGCGACTGGGAAGACTCACATGGGCTTCCAGATAGTCAAAGGATTTCTTTTCTTGGCTTCTTCGCCATGGGCGTCCATCTTCTATAATCCCATCGACAACAACACGATCCAGAAAGACCCCAAATGAAAATTTTTCGAGGGCATGCTCAAGCTCGGGAGTCCATAGAGAATGCTTCAAAGAATGTACAAGGCTCCCACATATGGCCCGTGTATCAGTTTTCCCTTGGGACCTGTAACATTCTCACTCAGCACAACCCTGCCAGTGTAGATTGGATTCACATACCGTTGGTTGTGAAAGTTCGCAATACCCGTTGAGTGACAAGAATATGGCCCGTCCGATCATCTACATAATAACCTTTGGACCGTTCTTGAGTGTGTAGAAAATCCATAAAAGAGGAGTGATGGAATGCAATGTTGCAATAACGATCCTTCTGATTCCTCCCCTTGTAATTCAAGAAGAGAGCTGAGCGTGCTGAGGTAGATGCGAACATCACCACCTTCCAAACTTAGCACGGACTCAAGTGCAATCACGGGTGTATCCAAGTAGTAAGTCGTGAAAACATCATTCACATCAAGGATACGCAGAACCAAGTTAACGTTTTTTGTGCATAAGAGGATAAATGTGTATAAGGTATCCAGCTCTGCGAACGGGAGGTCGTGGTTGATGGGTGGTCGAAGTTCGAGAAGGATATCTAGCTGTCGCGTTGGTAAATCGCAATCCGAATTGATGAAGCGAACGGCAAGGGAGGCGTATAGAAACTCGCCAGAAGCTTTGCGAACAAGGGTTTCTATCTGTTCTTCACTGGGCAAAAAAGGGGGAATTTGTGAGCGAAATTGGTGGTATGTTTTGATCTCACGAAACTTGTCAGTCAGAAAGCGGCGAATATCTTCGTCAGGTGCGAAGTCGTCATTAAGTTCAAGACGGGAGATGATTGACCGATCGCTAGCAGAGGCGATGGCTGTCTTGAGATGCGGTTCTGGGCGACTCACTATCAAGAACTTGAGTGGCAACTGGTATCGGGCCATGGAGGAAGAGAGGAGTCTTATCAAGTTGGTTTGGGCGTCTTTGTCCAGACACTCGTCGAGACCGTCGATGACAATCAATGGGGGAAATTGCCGGTGTAAGAAATGACCTTGGTCCACAAGGAGTCGTGGCTCGAGCAAGGTTTTTTTGAACTGCGTCTCAACGGAGTAGGAAAGGATGAGGGGATCAGCCTCGAGGGCGCGGTCGATGGGCTCACGAGCGCCTGGAATGACACAAGTGGCACAGTAGGCGGTGTTGGCGACCAGCGGCGTCATTGCATTGCGTTTGGAATCCGAGCGGAGGAAGAGGAAGCTGGCAAGAAGAAGTCCATCCTCCGCAAAGAGCTCTACGACCTTTCGGGCGATGGCGGTTTTTCCAGCCCCAGCGGGGCCATAGAGCCAGAGTATGAAGGCGTCTTTATCAACCTTGGCTGTTGCCCAATCAATGATCTTGTTGATAACGGCGACTCTCGTGTTCTCGTGGCATTTTGGAGGATCAGGGCGATCGTCTGAGTTGTAGAATGCATTGGGAGAGACTGCCTGCACAAGTCTGTCGAACCCTTTTCGGCGTATATCAGTTTCAACGTAGGAGAATTAGGAGAACTCAATCGATGAGCTCACCTGTGGGCACTGTAGCCTGATTCGTAGTGTACACATTGAAAGTCCCACCATGGATAGAAGGGCGATAGCTTCTACTTAACACAGACATCTTCAGTGATGGTGAGAGGGACACAATAAAGTCACAAGCTGATTGCACTTGACATCTGCCGAAATGAGATCATGCTCCTCTGATTAGATGACAAGTTTGTTGCAAGCATAGGGGTAAAAAAAGACCTTCCAAGCAAACCCGGACACGGCTGACGGTGTTACCCAGGACTTCTTTGGTAATAGCTACGTTTTCAGGACATAAGCCATAAATTTGACGAGGGGTCTCCATGGTGCTATCTAACTTCGATTTTTCGGCCAGCCCAATCTTCCCGTAACTTAGCCTCAACGAGAGTATTCATCTCTTTGGCTCTACCAACAGCAACCTCAACACCGGCGAGCCTTGGTCAGCCATATCGACAAGGGAGGAGACAAGCATGAAATGGGTCGTCCACGAGGCTTCTCTGACGTATAATTCTTCCGCACAAGCACAAATCGATCTCCGACCAACTCGCATCTTAGATCTATGTTTTGCTGCCAACACATAGAACATACCGGGATACACACTCTAATGACGACTCAAGATCTACGACTCGGCGACCGTCCACTCCCTAATAAGTAGGTCTGTACGTCGAAAACCCGAAATTTCGAGCTCAGATCCGCTACGTTTTGGCCCTAAAATCCGCTCTCTCGGTCAGGGATGTTGCTTAACGCTGTAACCTACCAAAATTTGCATGTTTGTCGTGTGGTAGTTCAAATTTTAGATAAAAAGGTCTTTGGTCCCAAGACTCTAATGCGCCAATTTTTTCCAAACCTGTCCTCAATGAACGTAAACTCCATCAAGCTATTCAAGCTCAAACCCCTACACCCCCCAACTTCAAACCCCTTCCGCCTCTTGGGTTAACCCCTCCATCTTCCCCTGGATCAAAAACACCAAACTCATCGCGCCAGGATCAGGCGGCAGAATTCCCGTATCCGTAACATACGTCGCCCTCCCCAGCTTCGCCGTCAACTTCGCCGTACCCTCCCCACTCACCTTGCACGCCTCAACTGCGTCTCCGAACGTCGTCGCACTAGAAAGAGTGCCCACAAACGGAGGGCACCATGACAGTGCGGTGGCCCTCGTGCGTGGCGGTGCTCCGGGGTTGGCTGAGCCCCAGAATTCAGGGGAGGCGGAGGCGGAGGGAGCACCGGCGAGGTATCGGGCTTCGGTGATGAGTGCGGCGAAGATGATGGAGAAGGTGCCGCTGAAGGTGCCACCGCATGTTTCTAGGATGAATGAAGTGAAATTCGTGAATTGTGGAGAATGAGAATGGGAAATACGTGCTAACCATAGAGTTTGTGAGGATACCGAGAATTTCGATAACCTCTCCGTCGGCGCCGAGACCATGGTCGATGGCGTCGAGGACGGCTTAAATAAAAAGGGCTGTTAGAGGGATGATTAAAAGGGGGGTAAGAGGCAATACTTTTGGCAACACTTGCATATGTCTCTCTACAATCACCATCACCGACAATCTAGAGGGGAGGTGAATGAGAATACCAAACGCAAGTAGTAATACATACTGACCGTATCCCATCTCGTCGAGTCAGGCTCGGACTCTGAAACAGTTTGAGCACCATGCTTCAACACCCACTTCAACACATCAAGATCCACTACGGAAGTAATCAATAAAATGCTCCACGACATTAAAAATATTGCGCCTCGACGTACCGCCACCAACCACAACCTCGGCAGTTTCTTCCGGAACATCAATCCACCTCTCTTCCTGAGTTTTTTTCCTCGACGCTTCAGAGGTCGAACCAATGATACTGTTAGCGGGCCACGCAGCAGGCGCATGTGGCGCGTCAATCAAAGAGGTAATTTGGTTCACAGACGACGCCGTTTTCGCAATGTGTCAAATTGAGCAGGGTGTCCAAAAAAAAACAGGTTGATTGAGAGACCCCATAAACGCGCCGACGAATACCCGAGATGGCGGTTTCATGCCAAGCTTGGTCGCTGAATTTTGATGAAATTTGTCAGAACGCAGCGAGATTGAAGGGGGAAAGGGGAAACCTACTTAGTTGCAAGAGAGTTTCATCAGCGATGGGGTACATCTCGAGTGTACTAGTGCCACCCATGGTGTTGACAAGGAAGACATAATCATTAGATGGGGAGATTGGGACGAAAGCGCGTTCGGGGTCGTCCATGTCGGGGATGAGCAGCAGTAGCTCGATAAGTTTTGAAGATGATGGCTGAGGGTTAACGACCTAAATTCCCTAAAATTTAAGTTATAAGTTATCAAGATTAGATTTCATATCTAAAAGTCGGGAGGGTTACTGACATGTTCGTTGTGAAGGCCTAAGCCAATTTCAACTGTTTTTTGGGGGATAACAGAGTGTTCGGGGCATCCTGGAACGTGGCAATGGTCTAGTGTGCAAGCTATCGAAGCGATGGTTTCGGTAACAGCTGGGACAAGTTTGAGGACAGTGCGAAAGACCATTTGAAGCAGCGCCGATAATTTTGGAAACTTGAAAGAAAAAAAAACGTCAGGACGCAATAGAGCCATCAGAAGGAATGTACTATAGTACCGAAGATTGTGCCCGCCGACGCACGTCTACCGACGAGAGCACCTTTCGATCTGGCCACAGACATTATCGTATGTTCTCAATTCCACCCGCCCGCGCCTGCTGACACGCAAGACCGAAATACAAGTTGTCGCCCGTATCTCTGGCTCCATGGTAAACTCAAACAATCCACCACACATCAGGAAAGGAAGGAAAACGCAACGATCACAACCGTCCCCATCTTACTTGGCAACGCCTTCATCGCCCCATAAGCCTGACGCGCACTAGGGCTAGCGAACACATCCCCCCACACGTTTGCGGAGAGTAGACCGCGACCGACGAAACCCGTCGATCCAAGTTCGTTACCGGAACCTTCACCGCAGATCAGCGTAACTTTTGAATCGTCGTGGTCGGAGAAGAGGTGGCGATCGCATGTTTGGCAGAAAAGTATGTGGTCCAGTGTGCGCTTGGACTCTTGATGGATTTTTGAGAAATATAGGGACGGAATGGGCAACCATCCGGGAGAGCGGGTGAGGAGCTTTTGCGTGGTTGGCGACAAGATGGCGAGAGCTGATAGTCCGAAATAGCTTCCGCAGTGACAAGGGACAAGTGACGGTGACATTACTACCCATGGACTTCACCTTGGTTTTATATATTTTGGATATATTTGTATGAGGCGCCAATATGCTGGCATACCGCCCTTTTCTCGAAGGAGGGCTCACTGATAAAGAAGATTAGATTAGATAGGATGCAATATAGTTAACTGATAAATATTCCATTCCGAGTTTGTTCCGAGTCAAGGGCCTCCGTCCGCTTGCACCGCCACCCCCACGTCTAGTCATTTATGACTAATATGAGGTCCAATGCAGAGTGGAAAACCAAAGCTTGTCTTCAACAACCATGCCCGTACAATTCACTATCGCCACTCACCAAGCTAAATCCATCCCGCCATATGTGCCCCCACTGCAAGGCGCCCATCAACTCCTTGATCACACTTGGGCGCGCAAAGCAAGGACATTAAAATGCGCCGAGCTTTTGCAGTCG
>Ga0307517_10007903_pt1 | contig 15382 bp, 10 predicted proteins | sample 23_EM_MG_FD_194515 | JGI IMG/M metagenome (GOLD analysis project Ga0307517, IMG submission 194515) | Populus trichocarpa ectomycorrhiza microbial communities from riparian zone in the Pacific Northwest, United States - 23_EM | ecosystem: Host-associated > Plants > Roots > Unclassified | place...
GTTTCACATCTTACTTGTCACTGCTGTTTGATGCCCGGACGGCTGTCCCATCTTTTATCCATGTTCCATGTGTTGATGGCCCTTCATATGCTTTCCTCCTCCTGCACTCAAAATAATAAAAAAAAACACATGATTTTCTTCCTTTTTATCTGCATTATTGAAAAACTCTCTTTTTTTTTTTTTTTTGCTCGCTCATTTCTATTTAGAAATGTAGTAAAAATTATTGTTTTAAAAACGTTATTCACTTATAAGTATACGAGATAGTATTTTTTTTTAAATTTTAAAATTTATTCTTGATATCAATTGAAAAATAATTAAAAAATTAAAATTCTTTTAGAATGCGGTTGTGCCGAGTGACAAACGGAAGATTTCAACTTCCATAACCGTCATATATGTTCTCAAGCAAAAGTAAGACTACTAAGCTTTCTTATTATTGGTCAATGATGGCAAAGACTCGACTACTGTATAAAACAGTTGTCTAAAAGCTGGATAGTTTATTAGCAAATAATTGATCGTTACGTACCAACAATTCGCTTCTTTTCAAACCCTAAAGATATAGCAATATTGCATTAGTCAATCATTGCTAAATGTTTTTATATTATATCGAGCGCGTGCTTCCGGCTGACTTGGAATTATTATGCACGTACCTTCCAGGCAAAAACAGCGTGTGTGAGCCAAGCAATGGGAAGATTACAAGAAACTTTCGGCACGAGTCTTATCAGCAGTGTTTGACGTTTGAAGAGTTCATTGCTCAAAATTACAGAAATAATGAACAATCTGCCCCAGCTAGAGTTAGATACCATTCCAATGGTGTGTGAAGATAGCCATTCACACATGATTACTGGGGACTTGAAGGAGAATACTCTTTACTGATTTGGTAGAGGAAAAGAGTAGCAGATAGAAAAATTAAAACCTCTCTTCTTGAAATCATTCCAATTGAATCTTAAATCAAATCTCGCATTTGAGAGAGAGAGAATTTAATACTCTCAAAAAACTTGTCTGATGTTAATGTTGATTCTCGAGGTTCTGATGAACTCTTAGAAATCTATCTCATCACAGAAATGTGATTCAAGGGTTGCGATTTCAGTATTTTCTTTGTTGGAAAAGATCCTAGCTAGGCACGCCTGTAATGATCAGAAATCAAAGCAGAGAATTAATATGCAACAAAATTAAATACGCAGGAACAGAAGTCACTAGAACAGTAGGCTAAGCACAATGATGTCAATTAATTCTTGCTATAAACAGCTTCTTCATAGTTCACAGAAAATATGAATTTCATGTGTGGAAGTTCAGTGAATTGAGGTAGGTTTTTGGCTGCCTATCGAAAATAAACCAGAAACTCTCCTTTGACTTGAGTTTTACGGTTTACCCATGTAAGGCTAAATTTTGAGGGTAAAACATGAGGATGAAAGCTTTATTTAGAAAAAAATACAAATCTTTAATTCAAGATATTCCAGAGGCTTTCAATCACCATGAAAACATTCCCCTGCTTCTCCAGCCATGAGCACCACATCACCACTTTGGAGAACACTGCTAATGGTGGATCATCTCTAGACTTTCCACCCGAAAGGAAAATAGCCTTGCAGCCCAAACAGAGGGGAGAGAAAGATCGAGCCAGCAACTAACACCTCTTCTTTGGGTTGAAAACGTTCGAGAAAATGATAGAATAAAGAATTCCCAAGATACCTCATGCTTACAATAGGTTTACTCCAATCAGCTTCCATGTCATCCAAGTGCCCACCCTAGTGTATCTCCTGACAGGAGACACAAACATTGTTGTGTACATTAGTTCCATTTCCAAGACATTGAATTTTAACTAAAGTAGAAGATTTGTAGCCAGCTATATAAATGCTGAGGATATGTAAAGTGTAAACCCCTGCATGGTTGTTTTACTGTTTCTGCAGTTTAAACCAGTGAACTTTTAGTCACAATAGCGCAACCTTACCATTGCACTAAGGCCCATAAGCCAATAAATATTAAATAGAAAATGGACCAAAAGAAGATATAAGCAAACTTTCTATTGAAAATCACCTGGTGCAAAATAGTTTACTATTGCACCTTCTGGCTGAAATTCTTCTCACATGGGCATTGCGGAAGCAGCCATTTTCTTAGCCAGCTGACAGAGTTCATCAGGGATCTTGTTATGTGGAAGAGATAGTTTGTAGTAACGCTGCGCCACACAAAAAAAACACATTTAAATTCATTTCAAGTTGTAAGAAGCATACCTTCTAAAAGAAATGCTGCGTTAATACATTTCAAGTGTTACAGAAATCATCCTCTAAAAGATGATGATGACAATAAACTAAAATACAAAAAGGACTAGCTTGGATCTCTAGTCAATTAAGGTGGCTTGATATGGATTTGAGCAGCAATGTTTAAGTGTTTAAAGACTATCTTCTTACATGCAAAGGTGTTCTTAAACTGCAGTGAGTTGACAATACTTTCTGTGCACAAAAAAGTGGACATTTGTTTTCACCACAGACTGATTAAACTGAGCTGCTATCTCCAAGCACAAGCTCTCATCAAAATCCTATGTAAAAGCAAATTAAACTGTTACTTTCAGACGTGCTTGTGTCTTAAACATTATGCACCTCTTAGTAGGAAAGCAGGGTATAGTGTTGATCGCAAGTAAGTTTATTACAATCACTTCATGTGAAATATACACATTGTTGAGTGATATTGAGTGATCAAAATTCCAGGGCATCCATAATGCATTGGGACAGATTGGGCGTTGTAACCAATAAGCAAACCCCAATCTTCCTCACAAACTCCACCTATGAGCATCTCCATTGCTGACACAACCATTGGGCCTAGAGTTCAAACTATGGGGCGTATTTTCGTCCTCCGCCAGCACTTTCCTCTCTTTCTCCGCAGTAAACAGGTCACTTGTAGGCCCATGGATTGCTTTGTGATTAGTTCTATTGGGAGGCTGCAGGAAACTCATGAAGCTCTCCCTTATCCATTGGCATTACTCATCAACACTCAATGCCCCATGAGTGAAATAAAAACCTGCGAAGTTTTGCCTTTTCGATTAAAAATACTTAAGAAGCCTTGTTTCTCGTCATGGTCCCATCATGATTTAAAAAAAATTGATTTTTTTTAATTTTAAATTAATTTTTTAATATTTTTTTATATCAAAAATAAAAAATATTATTTTAATAATTTTTTTTTAAAAAAAACAACTTTTACCACATTTACACCCAAATCAATCTGAATTAAACAGAAAATAAAATATATTTAAATCAGCGATTAGCATTTCCAAACAAGCAACTACTTCCATCAACTCATAATTACGCAATTTAAATTTACTTAAACTAGCCAGCATGGAAAATGCAAGATTGGTACCAGGCCGACTTTCCAAGCCGAAGACAGGTTGACCAAAACTGCAATAAAAACGATAATCCTAGGAGGAAGTTTACCGTTTTGATGAAATTGACTTGAAATCTAAAACCTCTGACAAGTCGACTTGCTTGGGTTGCTTTTTCCTGAGGAAAAAAAAAAATAGAATTCGATATTAGCTCGATTAATTAACCGCAGAATTAACAAAGCACGTTTTTAATCAATTTTTTGTTCACAAATTAAAAGATTTATGTTAACTACTTATGTTATCAATTTAATCGTATGATTTTAATAAATTAAATATCACATGTCACCTTATGAATAACAATGAAATTTAAAGAAGGGAGCGATGCTATAAAGCGAAGTTATTGTAGAATTATCCTATACATTCTCAACCAGGATAGATTTACACCGATAGGATAAATTAAGTTTTTATCATATATTTTTATCAAAAAAAAGATTAGATTAAAAAAGATTCACTAGTATAAATTTTCTAAAATACAAGCACGTCCCAGTGTAGACGCGCTGGGTCTCGCGCTAGGCAGACTCAGCCACAATTAAACTTGACAGTGTGTTAAGTCCTGGACACGCTTGAGGGAATGAGCTTTCTCCGGACACGCTTGAAGATATAACCATCCTTCCTAAAAATGTCAAATGAGATACCCTTCTCCCTTGAACTCATCTAAGAGAATGACCCACCTCTCTTGGGTTACCTAGGGAAAGAGTCCAGCCTTCATTGGCTCGGCTATATTTGACGTATTAAATCCTAATTTCTCTATATTTTTTAGGTGTATAAAAATCCTACAGGAATTGTTATATTTTCACCAAACATTAATAGATGTACATTAAATGTTATTAAGGTAAAATTATACTTCAAACCTTTCTTTTCACAAAAAAAGCAAGACTCATGAGGTATAAATATATCATGAGATATTCAGAATAAAAGGTTCACAAACTTCATTATCTACTACATATATATTTTCAGAGTATCTCTCTCTAGAATATTATTGTATTTTTTTTCTTTAAAAAAATATTTATTTAAATATCTGAGAGTCCTCAACTCTATAAAAAAAAATCTTTTTCAGGTACTAATTACAAGCACCTTAACTTAATAAACACTATGTATAAACTATCAATTATCTTAATTAAAGAAGAGAATAGATAAAATTAATAGGAATAATTGATTAACCGATTATCTGCTACTTCAATGTTTTATATATATATATATATATATATATATATATATATATTATGGAATTTAGGTAAGATTTAATTAGATAAATCGAATTTAGTCATGTCAGTTATTTTTCTATTTAAATTAAACTTTAATTCAAGTCATACTTTAGAGTTTAGACCGAGTTTAACAGAGCACGGCGGAAGCAGCCCTTGTTCCATCCAGAGCAGCCACGTCATCGAAAGATAGAGAAAAAATCTGGCTAAATGAACAGACAGTTTAAAAGCCTTAAACCCAACAACACAGATAATATATAAATAGCCCCAAAACACAAAATTCTAACGCTAATTCTCCATAATCATCAAAACAAGAAGAAAAGAAATGGCGTGCACGAGTGTGCTGCGTTCTGTTTTGACAACAGATCCATGGATGATTCCTCTCCATCAAAACCGAGCCATCATCTATTATTCTCTCTCATCGAGAAAAACCGTTGGAGTTTCAACCAGTAAGACACCAAGCATTAGGGCTCCTGAATTTCATCACTTTGGAAGACCAAGACCCACTCATGTTAATTGTTTCAGCTCTTATAATAATAACAACAACAATGAAGATGACCAGGATCAAGACCCCCCTCAAGAAGCTGTTCTCAAAGCTATTTCTGGTTTGTCTACTTCTTCTTCTTTGGCCTTTTGGGTATTTGAATTGAATTTGTCTGGCATTTTAATTTTTAACATGATAAAATGCAGTCATTTAGTTAAATGGATTTAAGTTCCAATTATAATTAGACTGACAATTAGTTTGTTAGAAACAAGGGAATGTGATGTAATGTAACCGGAGGAGTTTATTTCTCTGTTACTACATTTCTTCTGACCGTCCTATTTAAATTTTTTTTAGTATTATTATTATTATATTTTAATTCATGATAGCCAAATGTGTTTTCCCAATTATGTATTTATTGTATTTTATTAGTACTGCTATTTTGGAGAGTTCCGGGTTAATTGAATTTGTTGTGAAGTTTTTATATGCCAAAGGTTAATGGATATCAATGCTTTCAGCTGATTCTTGTTGTATTCCATTTGTTCTTGTTATAATTTGTGTGAAGCATACGGTCACGTATTGATAGAAACTTCTGTTGATGATCCAGAGGTATCAAGGACAGAAGGGAGGGTTGGACAAACCACAAATGTGGTTATTGGTGGTACGGTAGCAGATGATTCTACTAATGAATGGCTTGCTTTGGATAAGAAGGTACAGATGCTTGACCTCTTTCGATTATCATTCCCTTTCTTTGTTAGCTTATTGATTTTATTCTTGTTAGACAATATTCTTTATTTTGTTTTCGTATTCAACCTCTATTCCATGTCAATAATATTAATCATAACTGCTCACAGACATCTGTTACAGATATTGATTTTGTTACACTTTAGAGTCTAGATTTTTATTATGCATGGTCGATGAAGTTATGATCTTGTAGACACTGTTCTTATGTGTTTGTCAAACTCGTACAAATTTTGCATCTGAACAGTAGTATTATTTACCTTCCAGGTAAACTCATATCCAACAGTTAGAGGATTTACTGCAATAGGTACAGGAGGTGATGATTTTGTGCAAGCTATGGTTATTGCTGTTGAATCTGTAATTCAACAACCAATCCCTGAGGTATATGTCCTTTCTTGTTGCTGCAAATAATTAGTAGAAAAGATATATAAGATGGCAGTGCGTTGAAAGAAGTAAACCGCGAGGAGACATGTATTGTGTCTTTTCTTGTTAATGTTGAATCCTTTTTGTTTTTTGCATTACCTACAGGATTGTTAATTGCATTTTTTTTTTCATTGAAGTTTTTATGTTTATGGTTTTGTAGGCTGTTCATTTATATTTCCTTACACTAAGGTTTTTTCATTAAATATCATGAGTGGTCTCATCCAATATCTAATTGGCATTAGAATTTCATAAGCACGTGAAAAGTAATGGATGCTCTAGCACATAGATATTGAACAGAGGTGCTTATTGTCTGCCAATACAGAGTTGAACTTCTTTCAATAGCATGTTACGCTTGCCAGAGTAGATGACAATGCATTCTGGATGGAGTTGTGCATTTCCTATGTGATTGAAATTAATGGTTGGCTTCTGTAACTCGCATGATTAGTTCAAGGTTGCTCCCGTGATTGATTGCATTCATCAGATCTAAAGTGATTGATAAAAGAAGATTTTAGGTGGAGAATCTCTGGCCATAACATCTTTTCTCCAGATATTAGAGATACTATAAGTGTTTTATAGACTGCAATGGTAATTTGTATTTTGCATCGAGAAAAGAAATCTTTCTTTTCTACTAGGAATATTAGGAAGAACCTTTCTCGTAAAATCTTGTCTATTAATAACTTTCTATTCCAACATAATATACAGGGCTTTAAAGACAGAAGGGAAAATGTATTTAAAGAAAGTGATTGGTTAACTTATTTATGGTTTCCTACTGGAAATTTCTCTGCAGAAATTTGAAAACGGAAACTGCATGGTCTGAACCAAGTTATCTTGTTAGTTTTTCAAGATATGATAGGTTCTGAAGCAAGTTATCTTAGTTTTTCAAGATATGATAGCTTAGGGAAACATGGATTTGGGTTTCAGAATTGGTAAGTAGATGATGTCCATGCCTTTATTTTTCCACATCCAGTTTGAGGGAATGACTACTAGTCCTGCTATAATGGAAACCTTCATGATAACATGTGAGTAGTGAAATTCCTCATCAAATAGCTTGCAATTATGGAAGAGTGCCTTGTCATCAGCTGTGCTTTACACGTGGTGCATTACCATACCATTTCTCATCAAATAGTGTTGGTGAGTCTAGGATTTGAAGCACATGATTAAAAACCTTGGATGATGGGACTAGAATATGCAGGCCATATGAATCTGTTGGTTAACAGTCACAAGTAGTAATGAGGAAGGCCTGTTTGACAATATCATGCTGGCCACAAATTGGCAATGGTAGTTATGCACATCCGGGGCTAAAGAATAGCGGACAAAGATGTTATAAGGGCTGGTGTTGAAAGTTTCTGGCAGATACAAGCATTTGTAATTTTTGCTGATGTTGCAAAGTGAAACAGATGCCACATATTTTATCTGTCATCGTTATTATGCCTCAACTTATGGCTAAAAAACAAATTGTCTTCTTCCTTCTTGCAACACTAATGGTTGACTTTACCATTAAAGTGATTAAACTGTTAGACAACAATATGAACCTTATCAGAAAAAAAGCTTAATTTCTCAATTAGATTACTGTTTTGGATGTGTCAATCTTGCTGTCATGCTTTGGTTCTTGGTCAGTTACATAGAAAGAAATGTTATATTTAAAGGCATGTTTGGGTTACTTATGCTGTCCAGGAAGGAAAAAAAAGAAGGAAAAAGCTGAGATTGCTATCAATTTATTGTAATTTCATCAATATTAAGAGTCTCTATCTTAGAACATGGTGAATTTTCTTACTCTCAGTATTGCAGTTTGAAGAAATAAGTTGACCTATTGAACTGATGCTGATTGTTTCAAAATGCTTACCTGTTCTTGAAAAACTTGACACCTTTTAGAAATAAATATAACCGGATTGTTATTAAACTAGATGATCTTTCTTTCTTGTTTTCTTTTTTAAGACCTTTTTCTTTGATTGCGAATCTGAGTAACTTGTTGAATTATCTACCTAAAGCTTGTATTATAAACAAGTATCTAATTACATTAAGCTACTTCTTTTTTTCCAGGGTCGAGTGAGGCAGAAAGTATCTTCAAGGGGCAAATATGTGTCGGTCAACATTGGTCCTGTTCAAGTTGTTTCTAGTGAGCAGGTCTCTTTCTCTCTCTCAAGCACGTAAAAGATATTGATGAGATATATTTTGTAGCTTTTTATGGAAACCAAAAGGAAAGAAAAGGGGCTGATATGTCTATATATTTATGCTTAATAAATGATATGTTGATTATTTTGCGCATGATGTCAATAACACCTGGTGATAATTTGTTGACATGGAACTTCTCATTCTGCCAGGTTCAAGCTGTATACAATGCCATGAGGAGAGATGATCGGATGAAGTACTTTTTGTAGTATGAAACTCCTTTTGTTTTGTATAGAATGCTGATATGTGGGGCTGAACAATTTGCCTCTCTTTTAAGATTTCCAGTCTTTCTTTCCGAGTTATGTTCTTTGATAAGCGCAGGTGTTACTAGTTAAGAAATCTTGATTCAGTATGATCTGTTAGATATTTATTTGAGATGTATATTATAATGATTTGATAATCACAAAATAGGGAGCAAATACCTTTTGTAATTTCATGCTTAATCTACAATAGATAGATTGGCTATGGATAAAAACTATATCGAGCATGGTTATGAATTTCTTTCTTCATTTTCTTTTTGTGGTTTGCAATTACTTGGAAGGCAGGGAAGTCTTGTTTTGAGTTTGTTGAACTTGGGGTTTTTATGTGTAATGACTTCTATGGAAGTCCAGAAAATGTGATACAAGGAAATTTTGTGTAATTGTGGCCTTATGTTAATTCCGCCTCCTAACACCAGGTAATCATGACTACATCACAGTTAGCACGCATTTTGGCTATGCTTTTTTCTCATATTCCAAAGGTTCTTCCATTGCAAAACTAGCAATATTGAATATTGATTATTCCCATTTTTATATGTAGGACTGGCATATTTGACCTTGCACCTGCTTGTAACTTCCGTGGATGGGTCTCAGACTGATATCAGGTGCTTATAACGGTATAGACTTTGTTGGTTTGCATTGTTTCTTGCCTCAACTAACATATGCTCGTAGTGGTAGGGGGACAACTCTGTTAGTAAGAAGTGTTCTTATAGTCAAGCTAATAACAATTTCTACAGTTTATCAGGCTTTATTACAAGGGACTGTTTCTGCTACCATAGTCTAAGTCAAGGTATGCTGTATGACATCAGAATCAGTTAAAGTTTGCTCTTAGATACAGGTATGAGATATGATTTTGTATGTAAGGGCTCATAATTTGATGTTGATTGGAGGTGAGTCGTTGGAAAATACTTGCGAAGATGCTGTTTTAAATAAAACTCCAAATGCATAACCTTGTGGAGTATTGACTCAGTCATCTAGTTGGTTGTCGGTAGTTTTATTTCACCTAGTATTGAGTATTGACTGGCCTTACAGAGCAGCTACAGTCACCGTGGTGCTGCTATGCGGCTGACTGTTTACAAATTGCAATTAGGCAGTCTTAGCACTTTCAGATTAGAGGCAAAGCCTGATTACTGGAGACTTTCATATAATCTTTTCTTATACCAAAACTCTTGCCTTGATTTCGCGTAGATGGAAAGTATCCTGTCCTTACCTTTCAAATGTTCAAAAGTATGGTCTAATAATTTTGCATCAGCTTGTTAATTGTCATTGGTAAATGATGTGTTTTGCTCTAGAATAGCCCATCCTCATTTAAAATTAAGATGCAACGCCGTGGTACCTGCAGGATGTAATCACAGAAGCATCTCCCATACAATATACCATTCTCCAAATAAGTCTTAGATTGACTCTATGACCAGTCCTTCTCAGTCCAAAAGGAATAATTTATTTTTAACGTCTTTAAATCATCAAGCAGTCGCCATCTCTTTATAATTTAATATTAATGTAGGTGATTAGCAATATAGCATCGGCAATTTGATAATAAATATGTAAGTTTATGCTATTACTGAGTTCCACATCTTTTTCTGCAACTAGGATAGATAAAAAGTGGGCGATTAGTCCAGATTGATTATTGGAATTTTATGCCAAACTCACATTGCAAAAATATAAATAAGCCATAGCTCTTCAATTATTGGGTGGATACAGTGTTATTGCACTAATTGAATCACTGTTTCATAGTTCCATCTTGTGTGAAACTGCTATCGTCACTTGTGGGTCTTTATCTCTGTCCTAATGTCTTTCAATTTCTTTATTAGGCCAATTTGACCCATTTTCTGCTGTAAAATATATTTATATGGGAGTGGCTGGTCTGCACATCTACATTTGTGACTTTGTTCTTTACTCTTTCTCCGTTCTTCTCTTTAATTTTGGAGCCCGATAAACTTTCTGGTCTTCTTATTTTGTTTAGAAGGCACTAGGAATCATGTTGAGTAATGTAGAACAGTTGATGCTAAATGTAGATTCCAAGGTCGGTGCTCTCTTTTCCTGTTATTTTCAGGATTTTTTTTTCTTACCCCATCTAAATATTTGCTAGCAAAATCCTGATGTGAGGATTCTGATTATTTGTAACTGTTTAGGATCTGCTAGAAAGAAAACTTGAAGATTCACCATCAGTGTTTGTATCCAGTTCACCAACACAGAATAGCAGACCAAGCAGCATGGTTGTAAAGGCAAGTCCTAGTGACCTTTTGTATGGATTTTTCTCTTACATAAATAGCATGATTCATATTAGTTTCTAGCTAAATGTGTATGACATGATGTAATTTTTGACATGAACAGAAGGAGCACGCCATAATTCCAGCTCATCTGATAGCCGAACGATCCATGGTCTTGACCTGAGATGTTCAGGACCAATAACACGGTGAAATGCAATATATGAGGCAGTTATGTTTTTGCAAAGTACCCTCAATATTGCGCAACGGTATTGTGGTAGATGGAGAAAACACAATTGATCTTACTAATCTTTGCATCAATGAGGAATCGTCCAGAACCACACCGGACAGTAAGCCTGGTTCCCCAAAGAGTCTTGGCGCTAGAGAGTGTACTCCATTCACTCGCAGCCTACCTGATATTGACACCGGACGCAATGGGGATGATTGGAGAGAGCTACCCTTTCTTCAGAGGTAATTACTATATGACAATAATCGGGGAAGAAAATGATACGATACGTGAATTTGCTATTTGTAAAGAATCAAAGGTTATTCCAATGCCAGAAACTTGGCTGAACCTGCGGATTAAGGGGTCGCAACATAGCCAATTTCTTAGAAGGAAGTGCAAGCACATCCCAAAGGGGCTTTTCTCTTATCCTGCTATTGTCAATGAGACCAGATATTCTATGCATTGGATATCAGAGGCGCACAGAAATTCATGGCGTGCTCTCATTGATGCCACAGGCATGGTTTTTGGAGAAGACAGACTGGCCCTTGCACACCACCGCCCTGACTTCGTGTTATGTACACTTGCTTAGTCAATCTTTTTCCATAAATCTACCCTCTGGTAAAAAGTAGTAAATCCAAGAAAACAAGAAACAAGCTAAGCTAAAATATGAATATGTTTGGATGCTAAAATAACAAAATAAAAGTACAACTACAAACTCAATCCGACAAGCATTAATAGTTCATACGGACATGACAAAGCATATGACAGATGTAAACTAATTGGAATACTTATTAATAAATTCACATATTTAAATAATAAAGATAAGAGTATAAATATTCAACTAATTTTTTTTTGAAAAGTTTGCATCGTAAATAAATTCTCTCGGAAAACGCATTCGACTCTGACCCGTGATTCCACTAGCTTACCGTGATTCCACTAGCTTTACTGTTGCATGATATTTTTATAAAATATTTTTTAATTAAAATAATATTTTTTATTTTGATATATCAAAATATTTTAAAAAATATTAATTTATATTTTAAAAATGAAAAGTAATTTAAGAAGTTTACAAAAAAACGATTTGAACAAACAGTGACATTTCAAAATAGGAAACAGAATGCATGAAAACCCTTTCCTGCCTTCCAAACATTTTTTTTCTTTGAAATTCGTGAAACAAAACAAAAAAAAAAAGAAAAAAAAAGTTAAAAGCAGTTTTTCCTTCGTGTCATGGGCTCTCCTCCGCAATCTCATGAGACAAATTGATAGATGGCAGCTACCAATGGGCTCCACAATTTTAAAAAGTGTACTGATAAATGGCAACCTTAACATGCTTGATTCATTCCGCAAATTTAAAATGTATTTTACCACTATGCTGGTCTGCAGCAAAGAAATTGATAGATAGCCGCACAGGTGTCTATAAATCATTGATGATGAAAGTTACCCAAATATTGCAAGCAAATAGAGTAATTAACCTTCCATTTTGCAATTGCCACCTACAGCTTTTACCTAATAGAATATATTTTCTCGTTTTAAAATATTTTAATTTTTTTTCAAATTAATTTTTTATATATATTTTTAGATTGCTTTTACATGTTTATATTAAAAAAAATTAAAAAATTAAAAATTTATTTTAATACATTTCTAAACTAAAAAAATATTTTACAAAATAATAATTATCATAATACTAATCAGGCTGAAAATCCAATCCAGTGCGGAGTCACGCCCAAAAGATTCAACAATAACTCCAATATGAAGAGGTTAGTTTGTTGGCAGCAGGTTTATTTTCTTAGAACATCAAGATTCAAATTTTAATATCAGAAGGTAAAAAAAAAAAAACTAAATGTATACTTTTATTTTTTAAAATACTTTTTATTTGAAAAAATATTAAATTAATATTTTTATAAGTGTTTTTAATAATTTTAATACTCTTATGAAAAATAAAAAATAATATTTTAATATATTTTCAATTAAAAATAATTTTAATAAGCACAATTTTTAAAAGCATATGTGCGTGCTTGTTATTGTATTTTTACGTGGGTTTTAAAATCATACATCAAAAATCCTTTTAGTGTTTTTTTTTATAATATTAATATGCTGATAATAAAAATAAAAAAATAATCTTACTATATTTTTTAAATAAAAAACACCATATCAATATATTAAACGGGCAATACAAGACATCACTAAACACGCACTATCTGATAGTGAAATAATTGGGCATCTACTTAAATCTCCATATTCAAATTTCATCTGTCCCCTGACTCAACCCACTCTTTTCCCTCGCAAGATATTTTCCGTGAAACAGAAATATAATAAAATAAAATTCTGTCACCTCTCTGTGTCTCATTTATCTATCTTGTCAGAAGCACAGAAAAAAGCGTTTTTTAGCAAAACCAACCATCACTCTGGCTCACATTAGCAGCTGGAGGGATCTCAAAATGCCATAGCCGCCCTACAGCCTTAACCAAATACTTCCTGCACAAAAACTCCTCCGCAAACATTTTCTCCACTCTCCGATTCACATCATGTAGAAACACATGCGTCACTCCTGATCCTTTCCTCTCCCTAGCCATCACCGCCGCTGAAAATATCGCCGCCATCCTCCCTGGTGCCTCCGGGAAGTACCCTCTTGGCGCATCAATCATTATCAAATCCCATTCCTTGTCATAAACTTCGTCAGGCAATCCAGTCAGTGCTAACCTACACTTATAATTGCCGCGTAAGTACGCTTTACTTGGCGAACACAACGGTTCAGACCGGTACGTTTTCAGGAGGCTGTCGGCTTCCTTTAGTTGCGTCAAGTACTGAACCGTATGCGCATTTAGCGTTGGAGTGTTTTTGACGATTGTCTGAACCCACTTAGGATCTTCTTCGAGAAACAAAGTGGTGCCATGTGGATTTAATGATGTCCACATGAGAGAATCAAAACCGAGACCAAATACAAGGAAGTTACAGGGTGAACGTGTTTTGAGGACATCGAAAGTGACTGATATTTCGGCTAAAGATTGTTGTGGGACGATCTTCGAAGTTGCATAGTGGAGGATGGATTGGAGTTGAGTTGGTGTAGCGGCGTACTCCGCGGCGGCGCGGGCTTTGGCCGAGGCAAATGAGCAGAGGCCGAAGGAAGAGATGTTACCAACGGACCGGATTAAGTTTGAAAAAAGAAGTGCACCGATTATTAGACCGGATAAAGCCACTACGAAGAGACAGGACCTTTCCGGAGTGAATTGGGGTCTCTTCATTTCTATTTCTTTTTCTTTTTGATAAATTTTCCGTTTGGTTTTGGGGGAAAAGAAAAGAAATGAAACAATGGGTTTTTGATTTGCGTTATGTTGTTATTATATAGAGAGATGGGAAACGAGTGGGTGACAGACTCGGCTACTCGTGAAGGTTTTGTTTTTGGACATAAATATTCACATGAGTTTAATTTTTTTAAAAATTTTATTAAAATAATAGGAGCCAAAAACAACAAGTAAAAGAAAGTTAAATGAGAATAAAATTTTTAAAAAATTATTTTTTAAAATTATTTTAAATAAATAAATAGTAATTAAAAGAATAAAAATCAAATCTAATAAAAAAAAGTTGAAACATGATAAAATTGAAAAAAAAAATCAATTTCATAAATTATTTTAAATAAAACAAATAATAATCAAAAGAATGAATATCAAACTTGATAGATAAAATTTTTGAAAGATGATTAAATTGAAAAAAAAATTAAATTTTATAAATTATCTTTAAAAAATAAATTGCAATTAAAATAATGAGGATTAAATTTGATATGTAAAAAAATTTTAATTAAGAAAATGATAGTAGAAAAATAAATAACAATTAAAAGAACAAAAACCAAAATTGATATAAAAATCAAATTTTAAGAGACGATATTGAAAAACAATTAAAACAAAAGATTCAAAATAAAATATACAGCAATCAAAATGATCAAATTTGATATAATCAATAAATAATATGATTTTTTTTTTCACAATTTCTAGAAAGTGTATCCCATCTAAAATAAAAGAAAAACACTTTCTTCAAAACCAAGCTAATTTTTTCTTTAACCAGAAAGTTAAGTAAATTTTATTTATAAAGATTAAATTATCTTTATCGATGATGGATGGATTTTTTTATCAATATATATATTACCTGTTATTTCTTCTTCTTCTTTTTTTCCAATAAGAGATACCATACTTAAAAATTCAATCCTAAATAAAGACAAGTGATAGCCTCATAATTAAATAGAGTGTGAAATTCTTAACTTAATTTAACATATTAGGTAAAAAAAAAAGGGGGGGGGTAAAGCAATAAATATTTA
>Ga0307517_10007904_pt1 | contig 15380 bp, 16 predicted proteins | sample 23_EM_MG_FD_194515 | JGI IMG/M metagenome (GOLD analysis project Ga0307517, IMG submission 194515) | Populus trichocarpa ectomycorrhiza microbial communities from riparian zone in the Pacific Northwest, United States - 23_EM | ecosystem: Host-associated > Plants > Roots > Unclassified | place...
AGCCCTATAGAGTTGGACAACTGTGCGGCGACTTACTTCCATGATCAAACCAGTATGGAATGTAATTTTTTGTAACTAAAAACAGAAAAAGAAGTAAAAAACTACGAAATGATAGCAGTTTAACTTAGAATCAAACTGAAACAAAAAAAGAAAGGAAGAACGAAAGGTTAATCCAAAACAATACCTCCTCTTGAAGCAGAGGGGGGACATTGCCAATTGATACCAGAGAATTGATTTCTGCCTGAAGTTTCTCATCTTTAATATTGGACCATGTATTTTGATGTAGGGAAAATATGAGAACTGATAAAACATCTCCAGCAGACGGATGGAATCCATGGCAACCATTCTGATCTAGATCACACAAACTGCTGGCCGCTGTCTGAGATAAAGGAACCAGCATATCAACACCTTGTTCAGAGCCGTCAGTAAACACAGTTCCTGACACCACTGTTACAGGCTTTTCACCATCACTTTTCCAAAATTTCACACCTGCTTTCTTAAAGACCATACAATCCAGTGAACTGAAATTTTCAGTCAAAAGTTTTGCTCCTTGGCAGCAGACATTTGCAGCAATTTCAGGCAATTCATTGTTGTGACCTGAAATTGCGCCTTTACATGTTGAAATTTCAGAAATCAACCATCTGGTCACATATTTAAATAGTTCAGTCCCTTGTACTTGTTTCAACACCTCTTCCTGAAATCCCAAACCTCACAATTTAAAGAACAGAATTTTCTATCAAAAGATTTTATTTCCAGGGCCTTCTTTTTGTTGAAGGAAAACACCAGAAAGAAAAACAACAGTGAGAAGTGGGTCTATGAACTTTAAGGTAACAAAGGTTGATATCAACTTCAAGTTTCAAGGAGATGTAATTTAGGAAAAAGAGGGAAAGAAAGATTAAAAAAATAGAGTATATTGAGAAGCCATGAAAACACCTTGATGGAAAGCCTTCCTTTCTCTTCTTCACTTAAGATTATACCCCCATCATCCTGTCTCCGAACTTCTGCAACCCATTTGATGAACTCTCTGAGGTCAGCAGGTGGTGATTTAAACACAACAGAGAGTACTTCCTCTACATCCTTTACATCCTCTGATTTCAGAAGGTGGGGAACATCTGCACTCAAGTAATTGGCAACACTGCTCCAACCCTTGTGCCTACAGCTCTGCAGATAATCCACAACAGGAAGCAGACATGATCAGTATGTCTTCAGAAAACAATGGTTTGTGACAAGCAGAATGACAATAACAAATTGGCAATGGAAGCACATCTCAAGCAAAAACTCATGCCTCTGTAAATGAAAAACAAAGAATGTCATATTTCATGTGAGAAGAATACAGTGGCAGAAACTTATCACTCTCAAGAAAAACAATCAGTCACACTGCTAGTTTTTTACCTTTACCACTTCTAGTTTAGGATCACATTTCCAAACAAGATCCTGGTTTGTCTTACTTTAACAATTACAGAAATTAATTTTTTAAGAACAGTTCCGATATTCATGAAATTTATCAAGGAATGGGGCTTGTTTGCTTCATACAATCTAACATCCATTCAAGTGCTTGAGATAAATTATTAGTCAAAAACTATGAAATTGATTCCAACTATTTGTTCACACTCCAAAGCATTGCATACGAGAGAGAAAAAATTAACTGCGAGTATTTTCCCTGAAGTGCCACAACAACAAGGTTGCTTGTCACAGAACCAGCAAAAAATAAAATAAAATAAAATAAAAACAGTACCAAAGTATAAAGAATAGATGATGCTTTGTCAAGCTTTGAAAGTATCATGAACCTGAAAAGTAAAACCACAACAAAATGGCAAAATTAGGTTTAGCTCACTGACCACCATAATCTCAAGGTTTCTATGTAATTAACAAAAGTCACTCAAATGCAAAGATGACAAGTTATCTTGAACAAACAATGTCATTAAGAATCTAGTTTAAATTTCACAACGTAAAATAAAATCTGCATTTGAGAATGAAGATATAATATAGCAAAATTATTTTTCCAATCACCTTTCTTCTGGTTATAACGTACAAATGAGAAGTACATATAGGCAGGAAAAAAAGAAGAGCACATCCTGGTACTCAGCACCGGAAAATACAATCACATATAATCTTATCTCAGGGAATTATAAAACACATACTAAGTCAAAAGTATAGACAGAAAGAGAAATATACCGCCCAGTCTATAGGCAATAGAATAGATAGTAAGAAGTATACCCCCTATGATGTCCTGTTGCTTTATCGATAGTATTCATAGCCTCCCAAAGAAGTTCAAGAGGAACCCAGTGAGGTGGGTATTTGAATCTGGCAACATCCAAGATAAGAACCATATCCTTTCCAGCATGATAGCCTCCAATTGGGGAGAAATGACCACTTCCAGTCTGCAATCAAACAATAACAAATCAATCCTGTTTTTTCTTTTTTTTTTTCAAAAAATGATGAAAAAACAACCCCAAGATTACTTATTAAAAAAAGATGTTATTATCACACCTGTTTAAAAGCCCCTCTGTGGTACGATGAAATGATATAATAATCCTCTGAAGAATTACAAGAAACCACAAATCTCCTAAAACCATCAACTGTGATTTCATTTGTCCTAAAAGTTTCAACTTTAGCTGCATTACAATGAGCCAAGCAAGCAACTTTCCCAAATGTAATGCCTTTTTCTTTGATCTTAACCAAGGGTTCACAACAATCAAGCATTGAATCATCAAACCATCTCCATGGGCCTGATTAATCATATCAAAGTTAAAAAAAAATTACCAAATTTTTGACTCAGCATCTCTTCAATTTTGATCAATTTGGAAGCGGATTTATTCATATGCTATTTATTACCTTTCCATGTTCTTCCAGGGTCTATTGCTAGGGCATTTAAGACCATGGCAAGACTGGCAAGTCCACAGTAGGCAGGCTCTGACTGGGTTTGATAGCAAGATATTAATTTGAAAAACGAATTCATGGTCCCTCCTTCAAGTGCCTCAGTGAACAGTTGCTGAAGCATTCCATGAAGAATGATACAATTACCCACAAAACAAATCAAACAAGAAAATACAGAAACTTAGAGAGAGAAAAAGGAACAAGTAAGATTTACCTTGCCTTCTGGAGAAGCGAACTCAATGGCAGGAGGAGAAGGAAGCGCTCTCCTGTAGAAACCTGCCACCGCCATTTTTTTTCTTTCCTCTTTCTTGTGGAGGAAATTTTTTATCTTCTCTCTAAATTATAAATTTTTAGATTTGCATTTAATTTAATTAAAGTAAAGAAACATGCATTACCTTCGGAATGTTTGAACATTATAATATTGTTTATGACCTTTACTTCCAGGAGTGGAAGAGGGGCGAGTTTATGGTGGTGGATTTAAAATATTTTTTATTTAGAAATTTATTAAAATAATATTTTTTTATTTTAAAAATATTATTTTTAATATCAATATATTATATACATCAAAATAATATAAAAACATAAAAAAAATTAATTTTAAGCAAAAACAATTTTAAATTCTTTTTAAGAAACGCGGTTTGAACTGCATTCTCAAATACTGTCTAAAATAACAACCACGTAGAGTTAATATATCATATTTGTTTAGTTATTGATGTTTCAAAATCTAAAATATTCATAAATAAGGCTATTTAATTTTTAGATAATGGTTAATCATACATTCAAATTCATATTTTCTTTTTTAGAGCTTAGAAAATATATGATTGATAGTAGAAGTCCTAATACCTGCAAAACAATTTCTTTAAGTGGGGTTTAGGAATCCCTAATAAAGTCAGTGACTATAAATAAAAGATTGTAATAAATGAAATAAAAGGCTTTAAATTCTAAGAACAATAGTGTTTGTTCTTGTTTAGGTATGATAAATGTTCCAAAATAAAAGTATGAATGCTTGGAGAAAAAGAATTGTGAATCATTTATTTGAGTAGTTCAGAGAACATTTATAATTTTTAAATTTTGTCGTTTTAATGGATTGAAGTTTTAATGGATTGAAGTGGCTGGAGTGTTATTTTCTTCTAATGACATTAATGAGGGATAAAAATCTATTACGCACCATTAATGAGAAACAAATATTTCTTACACATCATTAATGAGATGGAAATGTGGTAAACTCTTGGAAGACCTTTTATACATTTATAGATGTAGGGAGACGATTACTCCTGACATGTGTAGTTTATGTCAAAAATCTTAAGAATGAATAAACAAAGCCCTTAGACCAATTAAGCTTGTGTGTAGCCTAGCTTAGGGGAAATGGGTCGGGTAGCTCGTCAGACCCATGTTCGTTTAGATTCAGCACGTGGCTAAAACTAATAACGTTGGGTCTGGTAGCTTGCCATGTAACGACCCGACTTTTTCAAGGCCAAAATCACTGGAATTTTTTTTTAATCATCCGGTTTTTAGATTTTTTTTACCATATCATTCTTCAGATTCATCATTGCATTCTGTTCATTAACAAGGAACAATCTATGTAGGATAACGTAAATCAACATTCCCATAGAATGGATTCTCAATACACGTGCCTATAATATTATATTTCCATACTCATAGGTTTATATTACATCATATTGACATACTCTTAAAGTTACATTCTTATTCTAATCTCGTTATCATCACGAGTTCATACAAGAGTGTCGAACAACAAGTTACACAACTAGTACTTTTGTTATCCTGACCTCATGTAATTTCACAACATGACATCCTCATTAGATAAATACCTCATATGTATATTCATACACATCATATCAACTTGTTCGTACATTCACATCCGTGTTCCATTTCAATATTTCATTACTAGTCTTTATCAAAAGAGGTCAGACGACTAATTGAGTGATTAACACATCCATTCATGCAGAACTCATATCACTCATAACATGCGAATATATAGTTCTTTTCAAATTGTGTGAGCCGCGAAATGAATTTCCTTACACACCATGCTGGTATGATGTCTCTGTTACAACACAAGGTAATTTCAAGCATTATAGACAATTTAAGAAAACATAATAAAGCAATATTAACGTTACATTTCATTCATGGACCAAAAAAGCATAATTCTTTCATTTCTCCTTACTTATGTAAATACCACCGTTAATAATTCGTCAATTACCGAGGCTAATTATAATACTCAAACCCGATCATTTATCTCGGATATCGTTAGCCGAACTAATTTTATTCTCTATTTAAAGCATAACAATCGTAGTTCTTTCATATACTTAGTATATACAAAACATAGTAGATATGAACGCATCAGTTCTTAAAACTAACTCATAACACTCAAATCCGACTATCTTCTTAGGATGCCATTAGCCGAAGCCAATCGTTTATTCATCCTGGTCATCCCCTTAGGATGCTATTGGCTGAAGCTAGTCATTTACTCATCCTAGTCATCCACTTAGGGTGCCATTAGCCGTAGCTAATCATTTGTTCATCTCGGTCATCCACTTAGGATGCTATTAGCCAAAGCTAGTCATTTATTCATCCTGGTTATCTAGTTAGGATGCCATTTACCGAAGCTAATTATTTATTCATCCTAGTCATCCACTTAGGGTGCCATTAGTTGAAACTACTCATTTTTTTTCATCCCGCCCATCCACTTTGGATGTCATTAGCCAAAGCTAATCAATCACTTATCTCGGTCATCCATTTGGATGCCATTAGCCGAAGCTAATCATTTGTTCATCTCGGTCATCTGCTTTGGATGCCATTAGTCGTAGCTAATCATTTGCTCATCCCGGTCATCCGCTTAGGATGCCATTAGTCGAAGCTAATCATCAACCAATCAAACATTCCAGAGGTGGTTTGTGAAATCACTATAACATGGTAATATCCCTTGATTTGCTCATTCAAACGATTCATAACAATTTGACATTCACTGCAACATAATAGCAGACCTTTCGTGGTACTCGTACAGATGTTCTGTAATAGTTTAACATTCAGTAACATGATAATAGATCCTTTGTAATACACAAACAAACATTCCATAATAGTTTAACATTCAGTATAACACAACAGTACCCTTCGTATTACTCATCCAACCATTCATGACAGTTAATATTCAATACTATACAACAATAGGTCCCTTGTAATACTCATACAACCGTTCGTGATAATTAACATTCAGTATAATACAATGGTAGATCTTTCGTAATACATTCGTCACAATTACATTCAATATAATAAAATGGTAGATCCTTCGTAATACTTATGCAACCATTCGTTACAATTACATTCAATAAAAATACAACAGTAGATCCTTCGTAATACTCATACTACCATTCATCAGCAGCCCAAATTCATAATAACCCAATCAACATCTCATATTCGGTTTAATATTCATCACAACACCATAATATATCCACCTTAAATGGGTCATTTTAGAACATTAATATTTTCATCATTGTTTCAATATTCATCAAGAACTCGATTGACATTTCATAGTCGTTTTGATAATCATCAAGAATTCAATCAAACACTTCATTGTCGTTTCATCATTCAACAAGGATTTAATAAAATATCATCATAAGTAAATCATTTCAAAATATAAACATCATATGAGAAAAAGGTGGAAACCACCTACCTGTTCCACTTGTGGGTTGTCCTTGTCCTGGCGATGGTCTGATCCCGACCACACCCCCTAAGACATCCATGGCCACAAGTCAGTAATTTGCATCTTTAAATCACATTTATCACCATACTTATTTCAAGAGTCTATATGTTCACATTCAAGTGTTCAACATTTTACACCATCATACAATGAATTTATTACAAGCATTTAAGTCATTTCTGCCTGAGGGGTCTATTATAGAAAATCGGCAGCGAAACTGATTCATTGTTGGCCATACAATTCGGCAGCGAAAACTTATTCGTTGTAGGTCGTATAGCTCAGCAATGAAAAATGGTTCACTGCAGGCCGCACACTTCGGCAGTGAAAACTGGTTTGCTGTCGGCCGCACAATTCAGCAACGAAAACTATTTCGCTGCAGGCACCTTAATTTTGGCAACAAATGCTACTTCGCTGCAGCTAACACGCTTTTGGCAGCGAATGCTAATTCACTGCAGTCAACTTGATTTCGGCAGCGAATCACGCTTCCGCTGCAGACAACACAACTTCGGCAGCGAATGCTAATTCGCTGCAGCCAATACACTTTTGACAGCGAATGCTACTTCGCTGCGGACAACACAATTCGACAGCGAACACCTGATTCGCTGCAGACAACATAAATTCAACATAAATTCAGCAGCGAACACTTGATTCACTGCAGACAACACAAATTCGGCAGCGAACACCTGATTCGGTACGGACAACACAATGCGGCAGCGAACACGTGATTCGCTGTGGACAACACAAATTCAGCAGCGAACACCTGATTTTCTGCAGAATACACAATTCGACAGTGAACACTTGATTTGCTACCGATAACACAATTCGTTCTTTGTGTCGCACGTGTGCGGCGTCGCGGCGATAAAATCCACTCTCAATATGTGTTATCTATTAGGCAAGCATGGGGAGACAAGGAATTCTTGTCTTTTATCCGTGGAAAAATGGAATGGGAGTCGCCACCTAGTATTTTGGTCACTAGAAACCCTAACTGGTCTTAGAGATCAGGTACGGGGACTGGTTGCGTAAGGGGAAGGTATTAGCATCCCAAATGTTTATCTGTCGAATACAATCTAAGGTCTTGTCGTGTTTTCTAGTTGTTGGTCTGTCTATGGTTTAAGAAAAATTCTCCTCGATAAGAAGATCCTTATCTTATCGGGTAAAACCTAACCGTTCTAACATCAACAAAAGAATTTAATATCCGGAATACGTCTTACGTATAAGGTCGTAACCCCTGATATTAAAAGAAAAGAAACTAATTTTTTTTAGAATTTTTGAAATATTGGCCTAGTTCTCGTGACTTTAATAAACTGTTTATTAAAGCCAAAATGTATGCTAATACATATTTTTGAAATTTTCTTTGTTGTATGAAAATACAATACGATTTATTTTCTTTTATTTTTGAGAGACTTGGTCGTATACATAAAAACAAAACATTTTTTTTAATGTTTAGACGAAGACCGGATATTTTAATAACGAATTTGTATCTTTACAGTATAAAAATACAAACCAATATTGATCAAAATGCAATAAAATTTTTTCGAAAAATCACACATTTTTTTGAAATAATTTTTTAAGAAAATTATCTTTTTGAAAATGCATGATCTCATTAAAGCAAAGGTGGGCTCAATGACAAAGATAAAATCTGGTTGACGTCATGAGCCTTGATTGTCAACCAGAGAAAATAAAAGCAATGACAGAAACATGTTAATGTAAACAAAGTTGGTTTACATTTTAAACACTATAGGAGCCTCTTTGGTCACCCAGTTTTGAAACTTCTCGCCCACGTCCAGCTTTCGCACAAAGGTCTTGGCGGAGACTTCTTCTAGAGTATGGACAGTCAGTTGTGGCAGTGATTCATCTTCCCCTCCCGCTACCATATTCATGTCACCTCCTTCCTCTTTATCCTTCTCCAAGGTGTTTATGCTTATAGTTGATAGTTCTTGACTAAGGCTTTCTGAACCTTTATCAGGTTGCATTACATATACAGCCTTTGGGAACGATACCCTAAGGGGAGGGATTTCCAACTCTTCTTCTTCAGGCTCTCTCCATTCAATCCTAGCCATTCTTCTTTCCCTTCTCCTACCAGCAACCCATCGATGATCCTTCTTTTTAGGCTTATACCCCAGCCCAAATCTTTGATTAGCACATTTCATCTTTATTAGATTAACCCTTTCTGGATTTTCAGTGATAAGGTTATGCTGAAATGGAATCCTGCGCTCCAAAAAACATTGAGCGGCCATCCTCGCTGCTTCTGAGATCCTTGGCATTCTTAGCATTGTGTTCTTAGGCACCCAGTCAGTATTCACAATCTCAAAAGCATGGCTATATTCATCCTTGCAATCCTCCGCCTCAATGAAAGGCGCGACCACGTTCTTTATCATAGATATTGTCTCCTCAGCTTTGACAGTTACTAACATCCCGTTCATGATGTACTTCAAACATTGGTGTAACGATGAAGTTACTACCCTAGCTGCATGAATCTAAGGTCTTCCCAACAACATACTATAGGAAGGGTGGATATCCATAACTTGAAATGTCACCAAGAACAATTGTGGTCCCACATATAACTCCACTTCCAAAGCCCCAATTATCTGTCTCGGTGAGCCATCATATGCTCTTGCCATCATAGTACTAGGCTTCATATGAGATTCATCAACCAACATTTCTTTCAGTATTTGTTTTGGCAACACATTAAGAGCCGAGCCATTATCGACGAGCACCTTTCCTATAAGGCAATCCTGCACCTAGTGGTGATGTACAAGGGTTTGTTATGTCCAGTTCCTTCAACATCTAACTCATCAACTATGAAGTACAAATAATTAGTTGCATGAATCCTCCCCACCAAATGTTCCATGGTTTTCTGTTCAATGTCTTGGGGTACATACGCCTCATTCAATACCTTTTGCAAGGCATTTCGATGCGGCTTAGAGCTGAGTATTAAGGATATAAGGGAGATCCTAGCTTGAGTCTTCTTTAATTGATCTACTATGCAATATTCACTGTGCTTTATTAACTTCAGAAATTCATTTGACTCCTATTCAGTTACTGGTTTATTAACATCCAGTTCTTTGCCCATGTTTACCACCTCCTTGCCCTTTGCTTTCCTTAACTCCTTGGGTGTGAAGCACCGGCCACTCCGAGTCAGCCCACTAATCTCAGTTTAGAACAAAGGAAGAGGGGTCCCGATATTGAGGGCATAGCCGTAATTATAGGGTATTGCATTTTGATTTCTCTTTGTGTAGGAAGGTTTAGTCATGATTAACTTTGGCGGCCTATTAGCTGTTGGTTGGACTCTACATACTTTTGACAACCTGTCTTGGCCCTCCATCATTCTTATTTCATCACCGTTCTCAATGGCTTCAATCCTTAGCTCCCTCATGATCATTATTTTCTCAATTTTTTTATGAAACTCCACACAATCATTGATATGATGTCCCTCCTCTTCATGGAACTCACAATAATCACTCCCTTCTAGATGATGTTCATTATTCATCTTTAGGAACCCTGACTGTACCAACATACCATGTAACTTCTTCATGGATGCCTTCAACCCTTTACTTTGATTCCCAACTTCTACCATGCTTACTGATTAGTACTTAAAAGTGCATTTTGATCAAGGTTTTATATCATCATTTTGCACTTGAAGTATCAATAACTCCTTAACTAGAGCATGCTTTATAATAACGAGTCTGATAATATAAGATACATTTAATTTATGGTAAATGTTCATTTTAAATGCAGGCCTATCACATAAATCAAAGGATTGATTGATGAGTTTAACCACTGAAATTGAGAAGACAAAGAGAGGGCTAAAGCTTAGAAAAGAGATGCTGGTTCAGTCCAAACTAGAACACCATTCGGTTATTGGATCATAAATGGAGCTGTAGAACTTGGATTTAGGTCTGGTTTATATGTATGGTGATTAGTACTTAAAAGTGCATTCTCACTAAGGCTTTATATCATCATATTGCACTTAAAGTATCATTAAATTCCCTAACTTAAGCATGTTTTATAATAACAAATATGATAATATAGGATAGCTATAATTTATGGTAAATGCTCATTTTAAATGCAGGCCTATCACATAAATGAAGGGATTGATTAATGAGTTTAACTACTAAAATTGAGAAGACAAAGAGAGCGCTAAGCGTAGAAAAGAGATGCTGGTTCAATCCAAACTGGAACACTGTTCAGTCATTGGGTCATATCTAGAGCTGTAGATCTTGGATTTCAATTTGGTTTATATGGCTAGAACGCTAAGACATAGGCCTAAAACATTCATGGGAATGCAAGACTCAATTCTGCTGTTTGGAAGTCCAAATCTTAGCAACAACGGAGAAGTCAGAATTTGTCCTGCAGCTCAGACATTGTTCAGTGTTCAGCTCATATCTCGAGTTCTAAAAGTCCAAATGCACCGATTCTTTTTTTTTGTTGGAAAGCTGAGACAATTTCCTAGAATTTTCATGACAAAAATCTGTTCAAATTCTGATGTTATCAATGATGTTTTGTTCAGACAAGAAGATAAGGATTGTCACCAAGTCAAGATGTGGCCACCCACTCAACAATTAGTCATCAAATCAATAGTTCCAAATTTTGGCCTATTAAAGGAGGCATTTGCCATGCATTTAGGCATCTTGGTTTTCAGATCAAGATCATGTTCTTGCTCTCTCTCTTTTTGTAATGCTTAAGTTTTGCTTTCATTAATCTCTTATTTATGCTTTTCATCATAACTATGTTCTTATTTAGTTTGTTTATGTTTCTCTTCTTAATCATGTTTAGCTAAGTTTATTATGTCAAGGTGAAAAGGATACACTAATGGTGTAAGAATAAGTATAGTATAAACTCAAAATGGACTTTAATGTTTGATACTAACATGTTTTGTATTTGTTATCTTGTTCACTTTTAATACTTTGCTTGTTAAATGGTTAATCTAGATTTATGTTGTATAACCATTGGTACAACAAGTACTTGGCACTTTTATAGCCCAACCGTATGGTATAATCAACACATGTGCTATGAAAGGAACTTGATTTGTTGTTAACATAAGTTATAATCATGAATACCTGACAACATTTACAAGTATTAGCATTATTCGAATAAAATAACTAATGTAATCATGTTAACAATTTATAATCCGATTGGAACCTCCTTTGTGTGTGGTTTCCAGTTGAGTAATAAAAAGAGTTTATACTATACTTGTTTTAAATACCATTAGTGGATCCTCTAACCTTGATAATTATTTTATCATTGTTTAATCCTTATATCAATATCACATCTCAAAGCTCTCTTCAACTCCTTTTTTGTTATTATCTATTTCTTTATTTGTAGTTTATACAGTTAACCTCCATATGGTTCGACCCCGGTGTTGCCGGGTTATTTATTACTTTGACACTCCTACACTTGGGAGAAGACATCAACTCTTTGGTCGTATCAAGTTTTTGGCGCCGTTGTCGGGGAGGTAAATTCTTGTATAAATTATAATATTTATTTTATTTTCTCTTTTCACTTTTCATTTTATCTAACTTTTGTTTCTTTTCTTATTTTTTTCTTTTCTTTTCTTCCTTTTATTCTCTTCCTACACGTGTATGAGAGTTTGGTCACGTACATTAAGTGGTAGACTTTGTAGGGTATCCTCATCATTTTCAGAAAATATGGCCGAAAAAGATAATTAGTCGCTTCATAATGAGAATAATGAGAATAACCGTGTTAGAACACTTAGAGACCACATGAATCCCACAAGAACAAGTGCACCCTCATGCATAGTTTCCCCCCCTAATGCATCTCATTTTAATTTTAAGCCAGACATTATTCAACTTTTACCATCTTTTCATGGCTTAGATTTAGAAAATCCATACTTGCATTTAAGGGAATTTGAGGAGGTCTGTAACACCTATAATGACTTAAATTGTAGCACGAACACTATCAGATTAAAGCTTTTTCCTTTTTCATTAAAAAATAAAGCTAAAACATGGCTACAAAATCTTAGGTCAGGATCCATTCGTGCTTGGGATGAAATGCAACAATAATTTTTAAAGAAGTTTTTCCCGTCTCACAGAACAAACTCTTTCAAAAGACAAATCATCACTTTCACTCAAAAACCAGGAGAAATAGTTTACCAATGTTGGGATAGGTATCGAGACTTGCTTAATACTTGCCCTCATCATGGTTTTGAAACATGGAGATTGGTTTCACATTTTTATGAAGGGTTAACACCTAAAGATAAGCAAATGGTTGAATTGATGTGCAATGGAACTTTTGAAGATAAATACCCTGATAAAGCAATGGAGTACCTAGACTTGCTAGCTGAAAATGCTCAAAATTAGGACACTACAGGTACTTATGAGGCACCGGGTAAAACTCAACCTCATACATCTAGTGGAGGTATGTACAACCTTAGGGAAGATCATGACCTCCAAGCTAAATTTGCATCTTTAACTAGAAAAGTCGAGGAACTGGAATTAAAAAAGAGTGGTCAATTAAAATTTGTTCAAGACATTGTGTGTCAAATCTGTGAAACCAATGAACACTTAACCAATGACTGTCCAACTTTGCCTTCTTTTAGGGAATGCCTCCATGAACAAGCCCATGCTTTAAACAGTTTCCAAAGGCCCAATCATAACCCATACTCACAAACATACAACCCTAGTCGGAGAAATCACCCAAATTTCAGTTGGAAGAGTGATGCACAAACTTCACAGCCACCGTTTCAAGCACACCATAATTTCTAAAATTCTAACGGATATGCACCTCCTTATGCTCCACCTCCTAGAAGAAATCTTGAGGAAACATTGCATGCATTCATTAAAAAACAAGAGACAATCAACACTCAACTTGCTCAAAGCATGAAAAATTTTAAAGATACTCTTGCAAAGTTCACGTCTGCTCTCAGTTTTCAAGAGAAAGGTAAGTTTCCATCTCAACCACAGCAAAATCCAAAGGGGCAATACAATGCAAATGCAAGTAGTTCCGGAAGCCAACACATGGATCAAGTTAAATCAGTCATCTCTTTTCGCAGTGGTAAGGTTATTGAAAAACCCATTCTTGAACCTTGTGAGAAAGATGATGAGTTAAGGAAGGGGTTGAATATGAACATTGCAAAGAAAAGACTGATTTCCCGCCAGCACTTCCATTTCCTCATGCCATGACCAAACAAAGAAAAGTCAATCACAACTCTGAAATCTTTGAAACTTTCAAACAAGTAAGGATCAATATACCTTTGTTGGATGCTATTAAACATGTTCCTTCTTATGCTAAATTTTTGAAAGATCTATGCACTGTGAAGAGAAAACTGAATGTGAAAAAGAAAGCCTTTTTAGCCGAACAAGTGCCATTCTTCAGAACAATAATGGTTTGAAATATAAAGACCCTGGTTGTCCTACAATTTCATGCTTTATTGGAGAACATAAAATTGAAAGAGCTTTACTTGATCTTGGAGCTAGTGTGAATTTACTTCCATATTCGGTTTTTCAAAGTCTCAATCTAGATGAGTTAAAACCAACTTCTGTAACTCTTTTACTTGCGGATAGATCTGTAAATGTGCCTAGAGGAATAGTTGAAGATGTGTTAGTACAAGTTGATAAATTCATTTATCTTGTGGATTTTATTGTCTTGGATACATAACTTGTTGAAGCATGTAATTCATTTCCTGTTATTTTAGGACGTCCGTTTCTTGCAACTTCTAATGCATTGATTAATTGTAGGAATGGACTGATGAAGCTATCATTTAGAAACATGACATTGAAGATGAATATTTTTAACATTTGCAAGCAACCTGGAGATGATAATGATTTACAGAAAGTAGATCTTATTGAAGAATCAGTTTATGATCAATTTGAATCTACCTTGAGTAAAACTGAGTTTGATAAATCTGAAGAATTGCAAATGATTTATTCTCATGAAGAAATCAAAGACAAGAAAGGCACCGATAATGTTGTTGCAGATCATTTGTCAAAATTGATAATAGATTCGACATCTGACATCCCACCAATCGATGATTACTTTCCTGACGAATCTTTACTTTCTATCTCTACAATGTCTTAGTTTGATAATATTGTTAATTTTCTTGTTTCAGGACAATTGCCAGCTCAGTGGAGTACCCAAGACAAAAGAAAGTTCTTGAACGAAGTGAAGAACTTTTATTAGGATGACCTTTAGTTATTCAAATATTGTCCTGATCAAATATTTCAAAGATGCATTCCTGACAATGAGGTAAGTAGTGTCATTAAATTTTATCATTTCTCATCAAGAAAGACAATTGCAAAAATCTTACAAAGTGGATTTTACTAGCCTACCATGTTCAAGGACTCACATGCATTCTACAAGACTTGCAAAAATTGTCAAAAGTTGGGATCTATTTCAAAACGTCACATGATGCCTTTAAATCCTATTCTTGTCATTGAGATCTTTGATTGTTGGGGTATAGATTTCATGGGTTCATTTCCTCCATCATTTGGTTTCTTGTACATATTAGTCGCAGTAGATTATGTTTCAAAATGGATAGAAGCAATTCTAAGTTGAAACAATGACCATAAAATAGTGATAAAGTTTTTGAAAGAAAATATTTTGAGTCGATTTGGAATCCCTCGAGCCATGATAAGTGATGGTGGAACACATTTCTGCAACAAGCCATTTGAGTCTTTAATGAAGAAATATGGAATCACACATAAAGTTGCCACCCCTTATCACCCTCAGACAAGTGGACAAGTAGAGCTTGCTAATAGGGAGATCAAACAAATCTTGGAGAAAACAGTGAACCCTAATAGGAAAGACTGGTCTTTAAGACTTAATGATG
>Ga0307517_10007905_pt1 | contig 15379 bp, 19 predicted proteins | sample 23_EM_MG_FD_194515 | JGI IMG/M metagenome (GOLD analysis project Ga0307517, IMG submission 194515) | Populus trichocarpa ectomycorrhiza microbial communities from riparian zone in the Pacific Northwest, United States - 23_EM | ecosystem: Host-associated > Plants > Roots > Unclassified | place...
CCCCCCCGAAAACTGAAGAAACAAACTCTTCTGTGATCAAACCTCAGGTCTTGAATCAGTCTCCTGCCCAACTCCCTACTACCCCTGCTTCAATTGCAGTCTCTAAAGCGGAATCATCTCCTTTGCCGCCTGCTGTCACTCCTACAATCGCCGAGACCGGAATTCCCGTGATTGCCGGACCAAGGGGCACTGAACCAGCCAGTGGATCCCTTCATGACATCAGGGCTGGGTCACCAACCCCTGCTACTCCCGCTCCTGCCGCCACTCCCGCAGCTCCAAAGCACGAGACTGCAGAAGAGGAGAAGAAGCGGTTGGCGTCTTTATATTCTCCGCCAGTGCAATCCACATCCAGTCCAGCTCCTGGACCAGCATCAGGCCAGCCGCAGCGTTATGAGAGTGCAGAAGATGAGAAAAAGAGACTTGAGCGAGAGGAACGTGAAAGGGTTTTGCGCAGAAACGCTCCTCCCGATGTCCCAGCCAAGGATGAAGAAGAGGAACTTCCTCCGTACCAGGAGCCTGGATTGTAAAGGTGCTGTAAAATATAATCTCAACTGTCTTGATTAATAAAAGTGAACTATTGGGGGCTTTGTAAAATTTATCTCTGGCTGTTCCCAATTGATTTGTAAATACGATATGCAATAATACTCGAGTCAATGAAGTGGTTCTAACAATCCTCACACTTTTGCAATTAATCTCCGAGTCTCCTGAGGAGTAAGGTGCAGAATAATAGAGAGCACTTTCACGAGCTGGGGCTGAAAGAAATGTGGATCAGTGATTTTCTAGATACTCCAGCTGAACCCAAGAAATCGTACCCGCCTCTCCTTGTGCTCCAAGAACTGTAAGACCACATTCCTCACATACTCCAAATTTACTTCTTCATCCGTCTTGCTGGATACACTACTCGACGAAGACCTTGAAGGAGTATCGGGGGATGGGGTCGAAACGCGCAACTCAGGCAAAGAGTCGTTGGCAGCATCTCCAGATGCAGAACCTCCCGGTCTGGGTGTGCCCCAGTAACCAACGCCTGGGTTCCTTTGGCGTTCGAGAAGTGCAGCTGAGGACTGGACTTTACGTAATTCGTCGCGGAGGCTCTTATTCCCTTGCTTGAGTTGAGCCTCTCTCGCTTTGTGTTCGTCGATCTGCTTCTCGAGAACACGAATTTTAATGTTGGTCTCATGTTCTTGTTCTTTCAATGACCGCTAGCGGGGAATGAGATCGATATTCTACATGCTTTAAAACCACCACTTGCCTCCAATTCTTCGATCTGCCCTTTGAGGAGCGTCAGCCCTGCCACTTCCCGTCGCAACCCCTTGTTCATCTCTTGAGCTGCCTCCAACTCAGTCTTAAGATTAGCGACCATCTTTTCTTCACTTTCCCGCATCCTCGTAGCAGAGCCCAGCATCTTTTTCAAATCTTCGAGTTCTCTGACCTTCTCCGTCAACTTTCTACTCCAATCCACCTCGCTCTCGTGGCGCTCCTGCTCAAGCACTAAAATATTTCGCTTAATTTCAGCTAGTTTGACCTCATACTTGACTTCCACTGCCGACACTACCCTCGCAATCTCCTCTGCGGATAGAGTTGGTTCACGGGATCGGCTCTCTGTTTCCCTCTGAAACTCGGAGTATTCTTCCCTGACCAACGCAAAGCGGTCGTTAGCTTCACGCAGTTGAAACTCAAGCTCGGTGTTTTGGTGTTGGATCGTGTCCGCATGAGCTTGTGAAGATTCGAGTTCTGCTTGTCGAAGTTGCAGTTGATCGAAAAAGGCATTTTTGTCGCGAGTAACATTATGAAGAGAGTTTTCAAGTGTGGAAATCCGGGAGGACTTTGACGTAAGCTCCTCATTGAAGGATGTCTGTTCAAATTTTCATTCAGCAATCAAATGGTGGAGTTGCTGAAACTGATGGGCACCTTTACACTAGCAAGGTCCAACTCATGTTCTCCTTTGAGGGTGCTGACACCCTGTTCAAAGCGCTCTCGCGTCGCTGAGAGATCCTTTTCAAACTGGGCCCTCAGAGCAGCAATCTCTTGTGCGGAGAGCTCCAAATCGCGTAGAAGGTGGAGCTTTTCTGCCTGATCCTTATCTTTGTTGCCCTTTTCTCTTTCTCTCATGGCCGCCATCTCCTTGAACACATCCTCTCTATCTTTCTCAGCCTTGACCAACTTTTGTCGTACCGTTTTTAACAGGGTGATAGCTTTGACTCGCTTTTCTTCCTCTTCCCTGGCTACGGTCTTTGACTGATCCAGCTCTTTCTCCAATTGCGATATTTCTTCCTTTTTCTGATCGGCCATCTCTTCCGCGTTGGTGACCCCCCTTTGCGCAGCCTCGAATAGGGTTTCTGTCTCTTTAAGATGTGTTTTTGTTTTTCGGAGTCCCTCGGAAAGAGCCTGGGTTTCAAGTTTGTGGTTTACGTGTAGTTCCTGCAGCCGATCGTCTTGCACTATTGCATATCATCAGATAAAGTCTTTCATTAAAAATAAACAAGGTTCACATTCCAGCATTCTCGTCAGACGTTTGATCTCTCCTTGGAGAACCTAGAAATAAGTATTAAATAAGATCCATGAAACCAAGAAGGAGGAACAAACCTCGTCCTTGAGTTTCAGATTGGCAAAATAATTGCGGAGTGCGTTTGCGTTGTCAAAACTCTCCAGAGGACTGTTCTCCTTCAGAATTTCGTCAGCAGCCAACTTCTCTACATGCAATCGTTGGAAAGAGCTGGACACGTCTGAAAATAACAGTCAGCTTGGCCGACCAGTAATTATCAAGAAACGGTGCTATACCCGAGAAGCGTTGCTCTACTTCTTTCAACCTTGCTTGCAGTCCCTCAATTTCGACAGAATGGTCAATGTCCGAAATCTCGATGGCTCGTTCGGCTTCCTGATGTTTTGTGGATAACTCTGGGGATTCTGAAATCGTGGCAACAAATTCAGGACGGGAAACGTCCGAGGATGTCAAATTCACTTCAGAGGACTCTTCTCCGTTAACTGGAGCAAGAGATGGGTCAGGGACACTGTTTTTGTCCGTCGATTGTAATTCCTCAGGGTTGACGAGTTCAATGGTGGGTTCATTTGATTCCATACCCGTATCTTGATGAGTAGATTGCTCTCTCTGTAAAGGCCCCGATGTGATAACTCCAGTCACTTCAGGGACAGCTAAGTTGATGATGTCAGTTGCATTATCAGTCGACTCGGAATTTGATTGCGTGGGTGGTATTTGAGTTTGCGACTCCTTTTCTTGGCTGGGGGGATCAGCTTCCTGGTTGTTACCCGACTGAACAATGGATGGCTCCGTAGGTCCAGCAGTGCTTGAATCGAGTTCTCTCTTCTCGACTTCTTTATCGCCCGTGGGTACATGTGAAGCGCCCTCCGATGACTTGTTCATCAACTCTGCCTTTAAATCATCTCCATCTGCAGCAATGGAGGAGCGTGCATTATTAACAAGAATAGAGCTCCTACGTAAAGGTGAAGGTGAAGCAGCTCTGGTGGATTTAGTAGCCAATTCTGAAGTACGCCGTGTTCTGGCAGTGGGAGCGGGTGAAATGGGTCTGCTAGGAGGTCGACTTGATGTTTTAATCGTGGTTGTCGGCGCCGGAGAAGATGGTCTAGTCGGTGGCTTTGAGGCTGGAGAAGAGGACCTGCTGGGAGGTACACTTCCTAGACCAGAAGATTCAACGGGCCTTCTACCAGAAGGAATGGCTGGTGCAATTTTACTGTTAGGTGAGGGCTTGGATACACCTGCAGTTCTACCCCTCGTCGGTGGGGAGGGCGACGTAACTGTAGACGTCTGCGTTGTCTGTGGGGCGACTGATTGACCCGTTGCAACACTTGTGGCAGAAGCTTGAGCGGCGCGTCGCAAGCGTTCCTCCAAAGTAGACTTGCGGGTTCCTGGAGTAGATGAAGGCGGTTTTACAGAGTCCGACACTGGACCAACCCTTTGAGGAGCAGAGGATGTGCGGATTGCGGATTCTGCCAATTGGCTCGATGACAGTGAGGCTGATTGCGCTCCTCCCTGCATGTCGAGCGATGAACGGGATGTGTTTTCGCCATTGGATTCGAGTGACGAGACGGCATCGAGAATACGGATTGGCTGCTGTACCGAATCCAAAGCACTTTTGAAATGATTGAACATGGTGGCAGCTCAGAAGAGTGGGGTCACGTGCAGAAATTGAACTTAGTCTTTACGACTTAAGTTTTGTAGTATGGTTTTGCTATAGAGATATGTATGTACATAGAGAAATATTCATGGGGATGCGTCGTCTAATTCAGTATCACTCTTTCCATTGAATAAGGGTAAAGGGACAAGCGACGGAGTTGTGCTGTGCGAGTTTGCTAGCTGCCACGCCGGAATTGAGGGCCCAACGGTTGGCACAGGCGTTGACGGCATAGTTGATCCACGGCTGAGGAGCAAGGCCTTCAGTGACTTCAATTCCTGATGAAGTTCTATTAATGATTGATTCTGAGAGTCGTTGTTTTTGTTGATCATCTGGACAAAAGTAAGGCATGTGCGCAAGAGAGAAAGAATCAAACGGCTGACCTTTGGTAACATTTCCCGAATGTTGTTGACTTCATCACGCATCTCCCGCATTTCGTCGCGTGTCTTTGACTCGCCTTCCCGCATTTCAAGTACAACCGCCTTCACATCTTCTGTTGTTCGGTCTATGCGTAATGTTTGTTCTTCAACAGCAGTGCGAACAGCGGCCGCCTCTGTTTGGATTTCTTTTAGTAGAGCCTCAGCAGCATCGAACTGTGCATTGAGTGCGTCCCGATCCTCTTCATAGGCAGTTGATGACGGTGGCTGAAGGTGAGGGAGGACGTATTTCTAGGGGAAACGGTCAGCATCGGCAACTAATCAATGGTAATGAGCGGACCTTGAAGAGTGAGACAGCGCCGTAAGCAACAGTACCAGTTATTACAGTGGTAATCTTGTGCAAACGTTTAGTGTACCCCCAGCATCACGAAATGAAGAAACACTCGCAAAATAATCTCTCCAGTCCCAGTTCTGGAGACGCCCAACAGCATAGGGGTGGTGTACAACAGGGGGAATCGCATTGGGATAAGCAGCTTGCTTCATTGCCATGTCTATTTCGAAAGAGGTCAGTCCCCTGGCCTCCAGAAACTGGATGCGCTGGGATAGACTGGATGTCTGTGTCTGGATGGTTGGACAATTCCATGCAAATCTCACTTCAAAATGAGTTTGCGTACTTTGGGATCTGTGAGAAATGCAACTGCATTCCGTATTAGCTCTTGACGGTCTGAAGAGAGCATCGAACTTCCGTCCATGACAATTGTCACGGTTGTTGTGCTCACCGAATCGGAGTTTGCCGTTCCTATGTAAATACAAATTTTTCAGTTCGCAACATCATGTCGCAGCTCATCTCTCTTTCTCGTGCTGCACGCTGTGAGTGACGTGCAGTTCAGAAGGGCCAACATTCTGACGCGTCCACAGCCTCATTCCTTTCCTCCTGTGTGCGCCGGCCATGGACTGCAGTTGCTGGTCAAGTTCCACATGATTCTGTTTATATGCCTTTTGACTCTTCATACAGTCGCTAAAAGAGGTTACGCAGAGGCATTCAGCCGAGCAAAACCTCACATGAACATTGGCACCATTGGTCTGGATACCTTCCGATTTGAATTAATTTATTCACTCTCACTGTTTCTCCAGGCCACGTCGATCATGGTAAAACAACGCTGACCGCCGCCATTACAAAGGTTCTGTCCGCTACAGGAGGCGCCAAATTTACCGATTACAACCAAATTGACAAAGCACCTGAGGAAAAGGCCCGTGGTATCACGATTAACTCGGCTCACATTGAATATCAAACACCTAACCGACACTACGGACACATTGACTGTCCGGGTCATGCTGATTGTTGAAGCTCCCCTTTGTCCTCCTATCCAACGACTAACTATCCTAACAGACATTAAGAACATGATTACTGGAGCTGCTCAAATGGATGGTGCCATTATTGTGGTTTCTGCAACTGATGGTCAAATGCCTCAGACCCGTGAACACCTGCTCCTTGCCCGGCAAGTCGGTATTAAACGTCTTGTTGTTTTCATCAATAAGATTGACACTATCACCGATCCGGAAATGCTGGAACTGGTCGAAATGGAAATGCGTGAACTGTTGTCTACGTATGGGTTCGATGGTGAAAACACTCCCATCATCATGGGATCCGCTCTGGCTGCTTTGGAGGGTCGGGATGATAAGATTGGTGCTGAAAAAATCATTGAATTGACCGAGTCTTGCGACCAGTGGCTTGAACTTCCTCTTCGGGATTTGGAGAAACCTTTCTTAATGCGTATTGAAGGTTTGGTCTTACATATAATGACTTCACCATTTCTCTCATGAAACATGAAGACGTCTTTTCAATCTCTGGTCGTGGGACTGTGGCTACCGGTTGTGTGAGAAATATCGCGTCGTTCGTTTTCTGTTCTCTTATCTTGATTCTCCAGGTTGAACGTGGTATTGCTAATAAGGGCATCGACCTTGAAATCATTGGGTTTGGTTCAACGAAAAGAACTACTTTAACTGGCATTGGTGAGATATTTTTCAGAAGGGAATTAAGAACTCACTCACATCAATGTTACAGAGATGTTCCACAAAGAACTCGACCGGGTACGTGCTGAAGGTCGGGAACTCGATAACACAAGTTTACCATTTGTCAGGGTGAAGCGGGTGACAACATGGGTGCCTTGCTTCGGGGCATTAAACGCGAGGAAATTCGTCGTGGGCAAGTTCTTGCCGCTCCTGGATCCATCAAGGCTGCGAAGAAATTTATGGCCCAGCTCTATGTGTGTTATCGCCCTTAGTCTGCTGTGAATCCAATGACTTCTGCATACTTTGACAGATTCTGACAAAGGACGAGGGTGGTCGATATACCCCTTTCATGCAACACTACCGGCCTCAATGCTTCATTCGGACTGCCGATGTCACCACTTCACTGACTTGGCCTGAAGGCACTCCAGATGCTACTGAAAAGATGGTATACGCTGAAGCTTTTGTCTTCATAACTCGGCCTGACACTGTTTAGATTATGCCTGGTGATAATGTAGAGATGGTGTGCGACCTTGTGTTTGATGTTGCCCTTGAAGTTGGAACCCGCTTTACTCTTCGAGAGGGTAAGAAGACCGGTAAGTAAGGTCTATCGCCCTTTTGTCTTTGCTGATGACTGGATTTCAGTTGGTACTGGCATTGTGACAAAGGTTCTCGAATGGGCTTGACTTAGTCTTTCGTAGCTGTTCATCCCCACTCTTATGATACTCTGTAGATGGAAACAGCTTATCACCCTAGAGAATAATCTGTATTTATGTAGGTAAGAAAATACTTAATTCTCTTGACACCGGCCACTCGGACCGACGTCAGACGATTGACTGGGCCGGGACACAAAAGTTTCAACTTAACCACTACTCCCATAACGAATCTAATTTCAACGATGCAGTTTGCTCTTCGAGGAGTCCTTCGCTCCCAGCTTGTTGGTCGCTCATTTCGCTACCAGCTGTCTTGTTCCGAAACCCTCCGTCCCTCTTCGTGTCATTTGAGATATGGCCACAGTAAGTGTAAAGTCATGCCATTCGCATTAGAGATTTATAAAATCGGACTATTACAGCTTTACGATATACCTCAGATCACGAACGCATCAAATTCGATGATACAACGGGAATTGGAACCATTAGCATTACTCACCACGCCCAGTCTTCATTAGGAGACGTCGTATTTGTGGAATTGCCAAAAGTTGGAAGGGAAGTTAAACAAGGAGGTCGGTAATCTCCTACTTCTGTGGCATTGAAATTAAATCACTTCCTTTGTTCACCCAGACGCGATTGGAGCTGTCGAGAGCGTCAAAGCTGCATCAGAAGTGGTAAGTGCAATCAGCACACCCAAACATTACATGGTCAAGCGGAATTTTTAAGTATGCGCCAATTTCTGGAACTGTGGAGGAAATTAACGGAACCCTGGCCGATCAACCAGGCCTACTTAACAAATCACCAGAAGATGAGGGTGAACCCGTTGATCCCTGATATATATGTTCACTTTGGTTGACTCTTCACAACAGGTTGGCTCTGCAAAATCAAGTTGTCTGAACCTGCCGAGGTAAGCTCGCAAACATGAAAATATGACGTTTTTTCATACTTCGCTGCAGATGGACAAGTTGATGACCTCCGAGGAATATACTGCGTCGATAACTGACTGACGGTTTGACCCGCTTGGAATATGTATCTTACCATAGACGGTTATCGCTCTTATCATTTCGAATAGATCCGGGTAGAGGATTATTTGATATTATTCAACAAATTCTCGTGGACGAGGGGGGAGGGCAGAACATCATGAAGAAGGGGATGACGACTGTGGTTCGTATTTATACTTCTCGCCGCGTGCCTCCATACGTTCCTTGGCTTCCCGTAGAGCCCAAGTTTGTATGCTAGCAAAAAATAAAGTAAACAATATGAGAGAATCACGAGCTCTATAGGCGCACCTCGTATCTGGCTTGTAGTAGAGCATGACAGCCGCAAACGCCATCGTTCCAAACATACCAATGTACCATATATTTTCCCAGTCCTCCTTCACTCGTTTCTGGCCAGGGGGAAGAGGCTACACATACTGATACTGAGGCAACGCAACGGGATAAGAGGATCATACGTCCTCACCTTCTCACCGAATAGCCAACCAGACGGTTCATTATACGATTGTGGTCCATGAGAAGCAAATCGCTTGGGAGTGCTTCTTAGGCAGATTGATGATGTTGCACAGAGTCCTCGCACCGCAGATGCAGAGGAGAGCATAATTAACACGCAAATGGTTTGGGTATATTGATGCACAATCATCGTTTGAAAGCTGTAACCAAATAATGCCAAATCATGAACTTGACTTAAAAAGCTGGCCTTGCATGTATTCTATGTGGACGCGTAATTACTTACTTGAGAGGTCAGGCGGCGGAGCAATCCCTGAAAGTCGACTGAAAGTAACTATACTCCAGTGAAAAGAATGTCTACAAATGATTTCTGGAACCAAAAGTAGGACATGTATACGATTGAAATGGTTACATAGTGCGACTCCTTCAGGAATTGCCGCCCTGAACTTGAATCCGAACAACAACTTTGGAAAGAATTTCATAATCGGCGATTCCCAAATCTTCTTCACGTTCTGGGTCATTTCCAAGTTGGCCAGAGCCCTGGCATGGTGATGTAGCATCAACAGTAAATCTTAATATAATAATAAAGTCTATCAGTAAAGAGAAAGAGAAAAAGAAAAGGAAAATTTCGTACCCGAGAGATGTATAAAATGATCTGGCTTTCGAGTTCGCTGTGTGACTTGTGTCAGGTACGAAACGACACAAGAGAGAGAGAGAGAGGGTGCTTTTACATTTTAGAACGGTAAGCATGATTTTCTCCATATTAAATCCCTTGCCGATTTTTTCAAGGTCACATAACAATTTCTTGCCCAAACCCTTGCCTTGAGCAGACGCAGCGACTTGTAGTTCGTAGCTTTCCAAAAAGAAAACCAAAAAAAAAAAAAAAAAGGAGGACGTAAAAAAGCGACACGAGAAGCAGAGAGAAAAAAGTACCAGTAGACCATATCTTCGTCATATTCATGTTCAAAGCGAAACATGATGTATGCCACTAACGTATCGCCTTCGTCGTGAACGACAATAAATCGTGACAAAGGGTGGAATATTTCCTTGCGCTTCTTTACTGGATCCCATCCAAGCAAGGAGTTCGTACTGCTAAGGCCAAGAGTTACATTAAAAAATTGGAGAGGAAGGGTTCCACCTCACTCACAGCTCTTTCATGTTTTGCTCGTAGATTGACCAAACGTGATCCCGTTGAGCTTTCGTCAGCGTTTTTGATTGTAATACCTTTACTTTGAACAGACTCCAACAAAATAAGTATGTTAGTGATAATATTTAATGCGCGACGTACGACGAAGACTCGGAAAGCGTGTATGTTTCATTGATCAAGCTGGAAATGGTATGCTCTGTAGCCTGACCTGAATCAGTAAACGCATTTCGGTAAAGGTTCAGATGGGATATATTTTACTTTATTGGCCAACTTGGTCGCTCTGGAGTTGTTCAGTGACATGACGTAAAATTTATTTTTAATTTTATTCTTGGCAACTCCGACCATCATGAAGCTGGACGCAACCGATCTCAGATATGTCACTTCAGACGAGTTTCGAGTGCTAACTGCTGTAAGAGCCCTTACTTTCTGAAAAGAAAAGAAAAGAAATCTCGTTTCCGACGCACATATTTGTTATGATAGGTAGAAATGGGCTCAAAGAACCATGAGATAGTCCCGCTTCATCTGATCGTCCAAATCTCCGGCTTGAGAAACGGGGGAGCGAACAAGCTCGTTGGATCTCTTGCGAAACGCAATCTGGTTGCAAAAGTACAAAATGCGAAATGTAAGGATGACCTCGCCCAAGTGTTTATTTTTTATTTTCCCGAGGTTAGATGATGGATATCGATTGACGTATGGAGGGTACGACTACCTTGCGATGCGTGCGTTGTCAAAGAGGGATGTCGTCCATTCAATAGGCAACCAGATTGGGGTTGGGAAGGAGTCAGGTACTGCTACTCATCTGTTGAAATTTCTTCTTCTCATTCCTTTCTTAGATATCTACATCGTAGCAAATGCGGAAGGAAAAGAGATGGTTCTTAAGCTGCATAGGTATATACTGGCACAGTGTGCAATCATTCTCTCCTGTGACGAGCTTTTTCTTTAGACTTGGAAGGGTGTCGTTCCGCGCGGTCAAAGAAAAGCGGGATTACCTCGGGAAACGTAAATCAGCGTCATGGATGTACATGTCCCGGTTAGCAGCGCAAAAAGAATGGGCATTTATGAAGGCACGCCAATCATTCTGATCGGTGAAAGACCACCCCTCAATTATTATTATTTGCTCTTCCAGATCTTGTACGAGCACGAGTTTCCGGTTCCTCGTCCGATTGATCAAGTGCGACATTGCGTGTTGATGGAGTTTGTGGATGCGTATCCCCTGTTCGTATAGGACGTTTTTTTTTTTTTCCTTTGCGCTTCCTGATTTAATTTTTTTTTTTTTTTTTTTTTTTGGGAGTGTAGTCGCCAGATATCGGATGTCCCAAACCCGGGCAAATTGTACTCGGATTTGATGGACATCATTGTTCGATTCGCGCAAGCGGGCTTGATCCATGGCGATTATAACGAATTCAATATCCTCATTCAGCGAGAAACAGGGGAAGCCGTCGTTATTGACTTCCCGCAGATGGTGAGCACATCTCATGAGAACGCAGAGTGGTGCGTATTTTTTTTAAAATTACGTAGGATCTGATCCAAGATGTCGGTTTCAGGTACTTTAATCGTGATGTGGAGTGTATAAGGACGTTTTTTAGGCGGAGATTCCGATATGAAAGCTCGATGTATCCGCAATTTAGGAAGACGGTGGAAGGATCTGGAGAGGAAGGTTTCAGGTTGGATGTGATGGTTGAGGCGAGTGGCTTCGGAAGAAAGGAGATGAGGGTTCTTGGCGAGGTACCGATTGTTTTTCTCATTTATTTTTTTTCATGTTGTATTAATTCGCGACAGTATATGGAATCACAAGATGAGCAAGAGGAAAGTATGGAGGAGGAGGGAGAGAGCAACGAGGCGGAGAGCGAGGAGGCAGAAACTTCCGAGAAAGAGAATCCGGTCGACATGACTGGGCTGAAGATGGAAGATGCAGCAGCATCAAGATCTCAAGAAGACGACCGCAAGGCGAGGATCAAGGAAATAGTCTCGCTCGATGTGGCAAAAAGAAAAGGACAGGAGCTGCGTAAACACCATTCGAGGAGGTCGACGAGGAGTGCGGGGAGAGCGCAGGGCAGTAAAGCTAAATATCAAATTTAACAAGTGGTACAAATCAAATTCTCACGGTCTCATCATGGACAAGACCGACCTGGAAGCATACCGAGTGCAGCTCACGCAAGTAGAGTTGGCGCTCTCCTCTGACCGCGACAATGACGACCTCGCGAACCTGCGAGAGGAATTGAAATCTCTGATTGAGCTAGCTCAGTCGGCGATTGCGCAATCGGAAGCGGCAGCAGCGTCGTCGGCCAAGGAACCTCGGAAGAATGCACAGGCGGCGTCTAGACAAACGTGGTCTGCAGGGGATGAGTGTCTTGCGAGGTATTCGACGGATGGGCAATGGTATCCGGCGCGAATCATCTCAGTGGGAGGGTCGACAGAGAATGCGGTGTTTACGATCGTGTTCAGGGGGTACAACACTACAGAGCTGGTGAAGTTGTCTGAGATAAAGGCGCAGCCACCGAACTACAAGGATCAGACGACGTATGGGGGTGGAGCTGCTGCGGGGAAGAAAAAGCTGACAAAGGCGGAGGAGGAGGAGAGGGAGAGGAAAAAGAAAAAGAACGAGAAGAAACTGGAGGCTCGTGCGCAAAAGGCCAAGGAGCAGATGATGAAGCAGCAGAGTTGGCAAAAGTTTGCAAAGAAATCGGAGAAGAAGGGGGTGCATATAGCCGGGGTGGCTGGGACGAGTATATTCAAGACGCCTGATAATCCACTGGGCAAAGGTGGGCAGGATATTGTTAATGAAGATTGGGTGATTCATACTGTTTTGCTAGTTGGTGTGACGGGGAGTGGGAAAGGGATGACGGAGGTGGCAGCAAAGCAGAAGCACAAATTTGAGAATCAAGCGGAGGACCAGTGATTAGATACATTGAAATAAATGGTGTGATTGACAAAGAGTATTAACAGAAAGAGTATTCTGGGAGTGGAAGGGCGCAGAGGGCGTTGAGCATGATTTCGAGGTCGTTGTTCTGGGGGGAGAGGTGAGGGAGGGAGGGAGAGGGAGGGAGAGGGAGGACATACGGCTCTCTCTAGTTCGAGTAGTTTTAGTTTGGACACGGTGGTGTCGTGCTGGAGACCGGCGACCATGCTCTGTGTGGGTGGGTGGTAGTAGGGAGGGAGGGGGAGGGAGAGAGACAGACCTTTGCGGTTTTGGAGTTGAGGCCCTTGAATGGATCGAGATCCTGAAACTGGACGGGCCAGAAGCCAAGCCTGGTCGGCTGAGGATGAGCGAGGAGAGAAAGAAGAGGAGGGGCTTACTCCAAGAGACGTGCGTGGAGCTTGTCGATGTGGGCCTCGAGACAGGCGATGTATATGGACCTGCGGTGGGGGGCGCCGAGGGTGGAGAGCTCGTAGGGGGAGAAGACGGATTTTTCGAGGGCGTGGTTCCAGATCTTCCTGCGCTTTGCCTCGTCCTTCTTTGCGAAGAGACGGGCGTATGGGTGGGGGACATGCACGCGGCGGAAATCCATATGGGGGCAGTGAATGGGGGGTGGGCTATTTAACCGTGAGATCGAGATCTGATCGAGCAGGATAAATCGCGGACGGACGAGGGACGACACGGCATGGATCCCCTCTTCATACACGCCCCGGTGCCCCAGCCGTGCCACGTCTTCCCGACGCCTGCCCAGCTCATCCACGCCGAGCCCGCCCCGCACGACGGCATCTCCTCCCACGAGAAGAAGCGGCACTACCTGGAGTGCATCGAGCAGTACATCCTCTTCCTCCACGAGCAGCTCCGTCTCCTCGGCGAGCACCCGCCGGACATCGACCGTGTGCCCTCCTACCGTGGTCTGAGCAGCCGGTCCATCCGCGTCCGTCCCCTTTCTCTCGAGTCATTCCCTTGCTGACCCCTCCCAGACGCTGCTCGTCCACATGGAGCACAACTCCCGCAAGCTCGCCCAACGCACCCGCGACGAGGAACAGCGCGTACGCACCCTCTGCCCTCCCCTCTGCCCTCTCTCTGCTGACCGAACCAGTTTCTCTCCCTTCGTAATCAGCTGCTGCAGTAGTTAATTTGTTGCTTATGTCATCAATACAATGTCCCTTGCTGAGCTCACTCGAAATGCCTTCCAGGGCGGCCTGTCCCCAGAAAAGGTGTGAGGTGTGTCTGTCCACCCTGAGAGCCTGTGTTGACCCCTGCCACAGTGGCTCGATCTCTGTGTCCTGCTCATCGAACACACTCCCGCCAATCTGAGCAGTTCGTCTTGTCTTCTCCCCTGAATTAACTTGACCACCCCGTTCCCAGACTCCGTCCTCGCCCTCTTCCCCACCTACCCTGGCTCCACCGTCCTCCACTCCTACCTCCACTCCGCCCTCCGTCGCTCCCTCCTCCCTCTCCCTGTCTTCCTCTCCACCTTTCTCCACGCCGCCAGATCCCCAGAGCTCCATGTCCCCTCCACTTTGTACTGTCTCCTCCGCACCGCCCTCGACGCCCCCGACCCTTCCCTCCTCCTCAACACCGACTCCCTCTCCGCTGCCCTCAGAGTCCTAGCAGACGCCCTCGCCCTGCTCAAGACCGTCTGCTCTCTTGCCCCCCCCTCCCACTTCCTCCTCTCCCCTGCTTCAGAGCTCCTCCTCCTCCTCCTCGCCACCCTCCCTGCCGATCTCACTCGCGTCCAACCCACCCAGGCCATCGCCCTCTACAACGAAATCAGCGACGCAACTGCCGTCTATCAATCCCTCATCCATCATCACCGCTGGTGGTCCGACGAGCATTCCAGTCTCATCGGTGTCCTCGAGACCTTCATGGTCACCCTCAGTCTCGTCGTCGGCGAGGACCTCAGGGTCGCACACGCTGCCGCCGCCGCCGCCGTTGGTCATGGTGTCGATATCGCCTTTATGGGAATCCCGATCGACGTCTTTGTCCCGACTGCTGCCTCTGGTCCCGATATCGACCCTGTCTCCCTCGGTTTGGTCTTGAATCACATTGTGTGTGTCTTCTTTGTCGGCTGTGGCTGCGGCCGCAAGTTCTCCCGCGACAGTGGTTCTTCTTCCATCTGACATTCCCCTCAGGTATCACACACCTCCTACAACTTCGGAGCGGGAGATACTGATAATGTAGTGGCGCTATTACTTGCCGTCTTCCGCTCTTCTTCTTGGTCTGCCACTGCTACTTCTAATCCTTCGGCTGCATTCGGCACTCGCATTCTTCTCGTAGCCTTGGAGTGCTTTGTCGTCAAGTCTCAGCAAGGAAAATGGTTGATGTCCCTCTGGAAGGGATTCATAGTCGGAAGAGTACTTTTCTTTTTTTTTCTCTTTTTATTGGTTCATTTATTCCGATGAATAGCTCCCTTTTCTACTGGCTTCGCTCGTCGATGTCGTGAGCAAGGATAATCCCACAAGTGTACACACTTTTCCCCATTTTCAATCATGTTCTGACTTGTCGTAGCGAAAAGGGTTCAAAGACGCCATTCTGACTGTCTTTCGACGACACGATATATTCCTACAGGTCGAGCATGCCCTTTCGCTCGGAGAAAGCCAGAGCAACTCGGACGACGAAAGGCGAGTCGATTTCTCATCCTTGGCATATTAATCTAAATCCTACCAGCTCTTCCTCTCCCCC
>Ga0307517_10007906_pt1 | contig 15378 bp, 10 predicted proteins | sample 23_EM_MG_FD_194515 | JGI IMG/M metagenome (GOLD analysis project Ga0307517, IMG submission 194515) | Populus trichocarpa ectomycorrhiza microbial communities from riparian zone in the Pacific Northwest, United States - 23_EM | ecosystem: Host-associated > Plants > Roots > Unclassified | place...
TGACTGGCAAAAACCCACTCTTTATCTGTTTAAATCCTCAAGAAAATTTGCTCTAAGAAATAGACTGAGTTTTACGATTCATCTATGCCCTCTCTGCACCAATAAATCCATTCTTAATAAAAAAAAAGAATCCATGAAACATTGATACAGTTGCAATGCTATCATGATAACAGGAAAACAGGCACGGGGAGGGGACTTGGGCAACTGTTCTGCTCAGCTCATTACATCTTGAAGGTGTCTGTGTCTGTATATTCAAGCACGACAACTTTCTTGTCCTGCCCTGTCTTAATTACAACGCACCAGCAGTTTCCTTTCTGTCCCTTGAAGTGTTTTCACTAACAACTGCCAGCTATAATCTGTCCCAGCTATGAACACTATTGGTGCAGGAGGGGAAGCATCATGACTTTTCACATCAAACCAGGGGCATATTTCCTTTCTATTACGTTTACAATAAAGCTCATTAAAGTGTTGGTGTGACACCACATAGAGTTAAAAAAGACAGCATCCAATACTAAAAATGTTCATAAAAATAAGAAAAGAAAACCTCCAAAAGTGCTCGCGCAGGAATGACCAGCCAGGTCTGCAACATACAAAAAATGATGTTTTTTCGTGCTGAGAGCTAACAAACATGAAATTAGACTGAGTGACTCTAACCGTGCTGTGTATACTCCTTTCTAGAAGAAAAACTACTAAATTTTCCTCTGGTGGACAGCCATGCTTGAGAATTTGAGATTTGGGCAAAGTCCACACCCATGATATTCATTTATAGTCGGTGAGAAGTGGTTAAAACTGCATTTTATATTGGTTATGGTTTTTAAAATGTTTGGTTAGTCAATATAGTATACCATGGTTCTAAATTGATTACAAAAAAAAGTCTTTTATTACTTTGGTTATGAAAAACTATATTCTATAATTCTTTTTAAACCTACCGCAAAAACTAATATGCAAGTAAAACATTCTATTTAGCTAATTATAAAAAATTTAAGGGAAGTTATGTTTATCTCATAATTAGTTCTTGCTTGATTTTCTGAGATAATATATCTTCTTTTTATGGAAGTAAAAGCATAGATTGACGAACCAAAATGTTGAACTCAAAAAAGCTGCTTCTGTTCTTTACCAAACTAAGGTCAACAATCCTATCAATTAAACAATACACTTTGATCTCCTCCGTCCAAGCATTAATTTTTTATGTACCGACAAAACTATGTTTTCTGCCGTGTACGCTCTGTAACCTCTTTCAGGGGACATTTTCATCGAGGAATGGATGGTTCCCATGTGGGTTGATGGACATGGGAGATAGTGTTACGGTTCAAAAGGACTCGTATAGATCAGGAGTCTTCTATCTACTCCATCCCAATTTCCACCGAGTTAAAGGTGCTGACAGTAAAATTTCCAACGCTTTGCTTTCTGTGGTGGGCTGGCAGGAGTACTCATGTGAGTGTTCAAGCAAAAAGTAAGTGAATTTCAACTTTCAAGAAATGCTCGCTAACATGTATGGGATTTTGATCAAGTAGGAACACATGGCTTTGTTTTAATCCGTGATTAAAATAGCCCCTTCCTACCTTACATCCTCCAACGAAACATGGTGCAGGAAATCTGGAAAAAGCAAAATATGGAGCCATCACTTGGTATACTTTTCGTGGAAAAATGAAACTACAACACTTTTCTTTCATTGCGAGGAATGTTCAGTAATCAAACAAACAAATAAAAGAAGCAAGAAACCAACCAAAGAAGTAGGGATTAAGCTTTCGTGGCCGTCAGTTCCAATGTGAGGTGACACGCGATGGTTTGCTTGATGCCACAGATAGCGTAAGTATCCTTGTCATGCTGCTTCTTGCGTTGGTTAGCCACAAATTATCCATTGAGAAACTTCACAAAGCAGAGTTCGATCTTCGTATTCCATACTGCACTTAGGTTTCTGTTGACTAGCAGGAATTGCCTCCTTGCATCTTTTTTCCAAATGTAACTAATATATAGAATAAGCTCACGCATCAACATCAAAGATGTAAATATCAAATCAAACTTTTTACAAACCGAATTGATATTGCTTTGAAGGTTTAACAAATTAATTTGTATCAATAAAAAAGTTATTATTTTAAAAAAAATTTAATATAACAGTGGTTTAAATATTTTTTTAATCAAATCAAGTTTTGAGTATGAAAATCAAGTCAAACATATTATATCTGGCCAACTCTAATATTTTCAACTACTTAAATCCAATAACAAGTTATGATAGCAAATTATTTTGTTTCATTTCACTTTTAAATTAATTTTTTCTATTAAAAAACAGACATAATTAAATAAAAAATTTAAACAGCATAACACGGTGCAAAATTATATTTCTTTACCTGTATCTATCTCTTTTTTACGTTACTTTTGATAATTAATCGTTGATCCAGCCAGCTCGCAATGTAACATGGGCACAGAGAGAGAGAGAGAGAGTTGCAATCTTGTCCATGATAACCCAACAAGTTTATTTGTAGATTATTTGGCTGGGAAAGAATATAAACACCTGAACCAAGTTTATTGTGTTTCCACTCTCCGTGGCAGCAAATATCAAAACGGCCGCAAGAATTATTACTGTGCTTCTGGCGATGTTTCTCCCTCAAGGCATTGAACGACAAATGTATGTGCGCACAGCGATAGCAATTTCATAAAGCAGCTTTCCCTTTCAAGAAAAGGAAAAAAAAAAGCAGGTTTCCTTTCATCCTAAGAAAAAAGAAGCAGCTGCAGCAGCTTCGAAACAAATCTTCATCTGCCAGTTGAAAGCATTAGAGAGGATTTGACGGGCTAAAATTATCACAACTTACATATAGTCATACAAAGAGAATAAGGAAACAAAATTATGTGACAACAAAAGGGACACCTCAAAACTAATCTCATCTGCCAGTTGAGCTATTGTCACATTGAACTACCACTCAGCAACTCCACCAGTTCGCCTTTCTTCATCTTTGAAAACCCTTTTACACCGCGAGACTTTGCAAGCGCTCTCAGCTCAGGTAGCTTTAAAGAACTCAAATCCTCATGTTCAATTAGCTGTTGTTTTTCACCATCCCCGTCAACATTATCCATGTCTGAAGATTCACCTTCAGAAAGCTCATCAAACACATCCCCACCAGCAAAAGAAGGCTCTGGCTCTGGCTCTGGCTCTGAATCCAACTCATGCTCCTCCTCCGCATCCAATTCTGGGTCCAATTCAAGCTCCTGAGTGGTGTCTGGGAGTATCTCAAACTGCTGCTTTTTCTCACCATTTAAATTTAAATGAGATGTAGAATTAACAGGATCCTCACTTGAATAAATGGGCTGGAATTTCACTTGAGGTACTGGAGACTTCCGTCGGAAATTCGAAGGTGGCCTGGTAAAAGAGGTGATGGGCTCTAGGACATCATTCCTTTCTTTCTTACTTGAATCAAAGAAACTTGTGCCTTTAGCTTTCTTGTATGTTCCATTCTCTGGCTGGTCTAAACTCAAGTCTCCACTGCTGATATTGCTGGTTTTTTTCTTACCTTGCTCAACTGAGTGTTTCCGGAGAAGCTTGAGGAGGGAATCCACAGTTTCATTTTCTCTACCTTTTCCTTGTGAAGCTTCAACCTTTTTTTCTTCTTTGACTGCAGCTCTTTCACGCAGCTGAGCTTGTACCTTCCTGAATAGCTCAACAATCTCCTTCTCTCTTGGCCCAGGGGCAGCAGTGGCTTGGAACTTTGGGGTACCAGAGAGGGAGAGTAGTGGCCCATTCTTTGATGTTAACAGATCAGATTCATCAAGGTTTTCAAAACCATTTCCCTCTTCATTTTGCCTGTTTCTGTTTCGTGAAAACCCCTGTTTGTTTTGCCTAGAAAAGTCTGGGTTTCTCCTATGACCGCCAGAACTTTTGCACACAATGGATGAAGCCCTGGAGGAACATTTCATCTTTCCAAACTGCGCCTGTGAATGAACATAGTGGACACCACGTGAAGAACAAGGAGATACAGCTACTGCTCTACCAGAAATTCCTGAGCAGGGGAGACACCTGCCTTCTGATGATCCATAACCTACAAAAGGCATATATCCGTACAAACAAGGAGAATTAGTCTTGAAGTTTATGACATTATACATGTGATGGGAATCTTGACTTTAATCATGAGATTGATACAATGAGAGGATCAACAATAATACATGCTTTTGACAGTGACCAACTTAAATGTTCATATATACAAAATTTCCAATTTATGCTGGAAGTAGTGCTTCCAGCATCACCCAGCACACTTTTACAGATTCCATGCATTATAGAATTTTTTCATCTTGAATGATAACGCATTTATGATGATGAAAGACTACTTTTAAATGCAAGTGTATTTCTATGAAAGTCAATCAAGAATGTAACAGTTTCTCATGCAATTTAACAGTCAGCAAACCAACACCAGTCCTCATCTCACCACAAAGATTCGCACCAGTGCACCACCAACCACCACCAGACCAACATCATTCCTCTCAAAAGTCAAACAAGGAGCTGAACTGAAACCAGAACATCAAACATAAAAGTTTCTTCCCATCCAGCTCCTTGGAAACGAAAGAGGTATTCGATCATATTACTTGTACCCAAAGACAAGGGTAATCAAGGATTTCTTATATCGGTTAAAATGATACAATTTAAGTGACAACACAAAAGTTAAGGAATGTAAAACAAGAGTTTATTTCCCATCCATAGCATCCGGAAAAAATATTTTCCCATCAAACAAGCAGTATTTTGATTGTCTATACCGTCTCAGGTAGTTAACTGGCACCTTGACCAGCCTCAATTACTTAACACACCTTGACCAGATAACTCTAACACAGTCACAAGCAGCCATGAGTCACCACTCACCACCAACCAACTACTAGGACCTCATCATAATTAACCTCATCAACACCATGAACATTTCTAGCTCCAGCTCTGCCATCACAATTGTGGTTTTCACCATACAAGCGGCCACATACTTTTAAGGATTCACATACGTCATACCCTAAGCAACCTGACCCTTGGAAACATATCGCCAAAACAATCTACCAAGCTCATGTCCCATTTCCTAACGCGAAACCTCTTGTTTCCTAACAGTATTCTCGCAGCGCACATGGAAGACCTCGCTCCTTGCAACTGAGCGAGGTATGCCATTGTGCCTGATGATGCTGAATATTATGCAAAACTTATGGGATAATATCTCTGTTAAAAACCATGAAGCATACAAAAGCTAAACAAGAAGTCGAAAACAAATAGGTTTGCCAAAAATAAAAGGTACCATAAAATATAAAAGAGACCATTTCAATTTAGAACAATCAGCTCAAACACCTAGATTCAAGATCTAATACAAAAATAAAATAAAATTCAAAAGCAAGAAAAAAAAGTGGCATGTTTAGGGGTTCCCAGAAAGCCAACCAGCAAAACACAAGCAAGCAATTGAATCAACAGAGTGAAAGGTACATGGTCAGTAAATGATCAGTTTTGAGATAAGAAACGAAACCAAAAATTTAAAACAATCTAGGAGACAACAGAGAAGCCCGCTCTTTACTTGTTAAACCTAAAAGTCATTCTATCAAACACATGGTGGGCAACAATCTTAGCTTGCAAAAGCTTTCAAAATTAAGTTGCAAAAGTGCCAACAAAACCCCAGTACTCTGTTGGGAAGCAAACGGAACGCAGAGAACAAAACGATAACTAAAAAACAGCCTCTTCAAACACCCAGTTAGGCCAAAACCAAGATTTCTTTTGTTCTCACAGCAACAAAACAATGCTAGAGAACGTACAGGGGAGTGAGAATGAAGGTGAAAAAGAGTACCTGGAAGGTTCTTGGTGACAAGATGGACTGCTTGCGACATTGAACGAACTAGTTTATAGCTTTTGGCTTAGCAGTGACGCGTTTGCATTTTACTGTGTTGTTTTCTGTCTTCTTAATGTTTTTTTCTCTGCAGTAGTTCTTTAGATTTTATACAGCCATTGATAAGGGAGTCTTTGGGCATTATGCCATTTTCTTAGGGGTAAATATGGGCATGCAATGGCTTAGCTTGTTGTCGTTTAATACGGGAGGCGGCAAAGTGTCGGGTTTATTATCGGCCTCGGAGACGGGTCGGTTACGGGCAATTCTTGATGGTGGACTATAGGGGGCTTTTTAATATTTCCTGCTATGTTGCGATTTATGAGGCCAGGCCCATTTTCCATGTCAGGTTTTGGGCCTCTTGTAAGGAGAGAGAGCACTTCTAAAGCCCGGACCCGACCTCACAGGAATCAATGGCACAACAAACATTGCTTAAGTCATTGAAAACTAAATTAAAGGCGTTGATGTTTTTTAATGTATTTTTTATTTAAAAATAAATTTAAATAATATTTTTTATTTTTAACACCACAATCCAAAAACATATAAAATTAATATTTTTAAACAAAAGAAATCACTTTTTTCTAGAAACACGCAGCTAGCCAAGCTCATCAACAGAGCAGCAATATACGGAACCGTTGGCGACTACGATGATAAGAAAGCTCACAGGTCAGTTGGAAAATCAGCTTTATAATCAACTATAGGTTAGCAAAACTACAATCATTATATCATATTAAGAATCTGCAAGCAAGCTTTCAGATGAGTAGAACTGTCAAACCTGAATGGTGTCCTTGTAATACCAAAGACTGAACAGGGTTAAAGACAGGAGTCCATTAACTAGACAAGTCAATTGATCTCTACAACTTGATTGTGATAATAGTAAAATACAATGAGACTGCAGGAAGACATATCCACAAACATCCCAAAATTTATTTGAAAATAAAGGTTAGAAAATGTATCCAATGGTTAAAACCGCAGAACCAGGTCTGAGCAAGTTCATATGGGGCAATGAAGGCATGGAAAGAGTCCCAACACAAACAGAATGAAGGGCGGAAGCAGTAAGATTTCATTTTCTTTCCCTGGTCTGATTTTCAAACTACAATCACTGCAATACTAGATAAAGTTGAAACTCCAAGTTGAAAAAAGCCAGCTTCCTGCAAAGGAAGACCCAACGATCTGGTTGCCACACCTGACCAAAAATAACAGTAAACACATTTCCCTCCCATAACAGTTAAAACCAAAAAAATAAATAAAATACAGGTGGATAACAGAGAAGAAAAACCGATACATGCACAAACCAATCGATACAGCCTGTTGGCCGGCACAATCTAAGCTTTGTGATTCTTTGCCATCTCTTCAACATCGAGTTCCACCTCCAGCACTGGAGAATCTTTTCTCATGCTGAAATGACTGGTATCAAGATAGCAAAAGTTTCAAAATATCACCCAGTATTTGCCCTTTCATATTGTCACTCTCTAGTTCTAGTACAGTCATTTTAGAGAGTGATAAGCTCGAAGTGTAGTTATTATATAGAGTGATGCATATATAAAAAAAAAACAAAGAACGAAAGGAAAGGAAAGAATAAGGAAGAAAGATTGGAAAAATTAAACAAACTAGCATCCAGATACTTACCTGTTCTGTACAGGACCATGGTCCACAGCTGTTTGCAGACAATATATGACTCGACCAACTATGTTTGACATGGAAATTGAACCAAATGTTCGACTGTCATTGGCTTCCTGTGATACCAATAAAACAAACAAACAAACAAACAAAGAAAAATAATGAAGAAGGACAAGATCAACCAGTTTTTGCTCAAGCCATAAAATATTCAAATGCAATCTTCAGGCCAAAAGTTACAACTAAACTTTAATTACACCCACAAGAAAAATAGAAGGAAGAATAGTCTAGCATTAAAGAAGGAGAAAATGACTGTGAAGCTGAGACAAGGTAGAGTAGATATACAAATCATTCAGTTCGATACATTTAAAAAGAAATATTTACAGAATTTGAGAAAGTGATCTTGGTGATAAATGGCTGGTTGGGGGAACTGCCAACATTCTAATTATAAATTTTAGATGCTACCCAGTCTCAATTAGAATAAAATGCAAAAAGAAGTAACTGTCGAATTATTATTGATCTCGTTTGGTAATTTAGACATTTTTATTTCTTATTTCTCTTCGTAGAAGAAAAGCTAAATAAATAAATAAAAATGTAAATGAATATGGCAGGAAAAAATCTGGAATCTAATAGATGCATTATCAAAACCTTTAGTTTGTTTCCTTATGGCATATAGTGTTCTAACGATGAAAAAGAAATTAAGTTAATTTAGAAATCTGCAGTGCAATGTGTCCTTCATGATAACAAACTAGGTTTCCTGAAGCCTGACATTTCTGTGAAACCAATATCTAATCCCATCACAAGCAAAACCATATGTCTAACTATTTCCTTGGTCAGCAATGAGACCAGCACCAACTACCAAGTCCACTAATGCTAAAAGCCTTATATGATGAGCTTAATAAATCATCAAAAGATGACTTGAAAAAATCAATTATCCCAATTGTTTAGGCATTTTTGGAAATAAATATGTAAATTCTGATGTTGGTGAGCTTTGGTTGAAAGATGTGACAAGAGAACAGATCAAACAATCTGTTAGCATATATAATCCTATTTTTATGATATCAAAATCATACATACCTTGGGCTTCAACTTATCATTGTCAGCCAATACCCAACACTCATCCTTGTCAAGAACAAATGGGTCATCTTTTTCATCAGTAGACACCATTTCATACCCTTCAATAGCAGCTAATCTTCTGACTAGAAAATTATCTGACTTCTCAGGATCCTTCAAAAGCACTACATCTCCAACAAAAACACGCCTGCCGAGAACTATGACTTATTACTCACCATGTTATTTTAGAGCAAAAGAATTAAAAAAAAAAAAGGCAACAAAAGGGTGCCTGAAATAGATCGTCTTGGACCAGATTTAGAACTCCCCTCAACGCTTTGTGTAGCCATAAATCCTTTTTGTATTAGCTGAGATTTGTTGACTTTGTATACCATTCCGTTGTAAATAAATTATCTTATCATAGATCCATTGTGGTCTGGAATTTTTTTTTTATTATTACATAATAATGGAAACAGCAAACCCTAGTCGCCATCTCTATATCTGGTTTACTTGTAAGTTTTACTGGGTATGCCTTATATACTGCTTTTGGGCAACCCTCTCAACAACCAACCAAGGTTGTCAGTAACAAATGAAAATTATGAATAGATCCTCATTTGCAGTAATAAGAACATGGCATTGGTATTACCTGAATGAGATGAAACAATACTCACACAGTCCCATTTCTTTAATAAAAAATATATATAATCCCCATTTGTAGAACATATCCATCATCAACCTATGGTTTCACCAGCAAAGAAAATTGATAGTGTTGAAGTATATGGTGGTGGGGTTTAGAAAGTAGTGAGGATTGAAGTGATAGAGAATGATCTACAATCACAGCAGCTTGTGAAAACTTAGCCAGTAATGTACCTAGATGGAGAAAGCCGATCTATGTCCTTATCAAAGGTTGAGTAGAGCAGCCATATCAAAGTCATCAGACATTGGCACATGTTTCTGTTGCTGATAACCCTAGGATGATTGTGTATAAAGTTTGGTATAGCTTTATAACTAAAAGCTTTGAGTTTAGAAGGATTCCAGAACATGGTGTTGAAATCTAGCATTTGTTATGCTTCGATGTAATGTTGTTATCCCTTGTGCCAGGCTTGTTTATCCTGGTTGTCAACTGGATTGCTCGTGGAGTTTGATTGGACCTAAAGACTAGAGGCTTTAATGATTTCTCTTTTTTTGGGTATTGTATATAAAGCTTGGTATGGCTAAGGCTCCTCTACCAAATAGCTCACGCTTTCTTGTAGGAAGGTTTTTACACAGAACAGAAGGCTGATATCATAATGGGCAGCATGTTGACCCTATAGTTTAAACTGAAGGATCACATGTCTTGGCATGCATATATCTTCCTCACTTGATCACTTTTCTTATAAAGGCAAGACTCCTACCTCACATGTGTACTACAACATTTATGGATATGGTCCTGAGCACTAACATTAGAAGTTTTGCATTAAGTCAACTCTTAAGACTTGAATCCACATGTTTACAAATTGGCAGCCAAATATTTTACCATTGAACGAAATAATGATTCCACAATTCTAAAAAAAGTGAGCTTTGAAGGTAGATCACTCAGAAAACTTCCTAAAGAATATCAATTCAGATGAATACGCTGGCAACATAATTTTCCATCCACATTAGAAAATCCCCCATAATGGGAACTCCAACCTGCCACTAACATCATGCCAATTAAAACATTATATTGATGGTATCGAGGTTTATCATGGCCAGGCAGGGTGTCATTCATCTCAAACCCATACAGCCCTAGTGCACCATGAGCATTACTCCCAACAGTATAGGTTCATTTTCTAGCAAGCAAGCATCTAACAAGTTACCAGTTATGCATAAAATAAATCGCAGAATGGATAGGCCCTGCAAACAGCAATCAACAAAAGCACCAAAATCCTTCATGACATGTTAGAATCATCTATATGAATCACCCATGCACAGGATGTCACATTCTTATTGCCTGATACTATACTTATCGAATAGTATGCTTCTCTATGATGGTTAAGAAATAAAAATAATAATAATCAAACATCCACCCACACATACAAGTTAAGTATTCTTACATTGGATCAGCAGTTGGTAATTTGCGAACGAGAAGGGTCCCCCCTTGGTCTCCAATTGTTGGGGCCATTTCCTGTCCTTTATTCCAGTGTAAAAATGTCAACTTTCCCTGAAATAGATTTTTCCATACTGTATCATAGACTTCTTTATTGTTGATTATGCCACCCTTGTAGCTCTGCAACAAGTTGAAGGCTACATCAGAACAATCAATATAAGAAGGTTCAATTATCCTCAACTTTAACCACAGCTATGGGTGTAGAAACAGCAGCAAAGAAATGAAGTGGCGTGCATGATATCAGCTGATGCGTTTGACAATTCAAAAAACAAAACAAAATGATAGAAGAATAAGTGAATACAACGAATTGAGCATGTGGCAACAATTCTGGGGAGCCTTATAAAACAATATAAATCTTTCCCAAATCTTGGACTTTATTGGATAAAACTTCCTTTTACAACAAAAATCAAGCACAATTCTGCAACACAACATCTACAATTGAGTTTCTCCAGCAAAGTATTGTTCTCTCAAACATACCCATACACACTATATTCTCACAAGTAAAAGACATAGAGCAGATAAAGCTTAGTCTCCAAAAAAATGCATATCTTATAAAACAAGAGAGAATGGCATTGAAACATCCCATTTCCGGTAAACCCCGCATCAAGATCATTGAAGAAAGAAACCCATCAAGCAAAAAGAAATATTTCTAGCAAAATTTGCAGCCTTTACCCGGGCAAACCAAAACCGAGAAAACAGATACAAGGCACAAAATCATCAAAACAGGCATAAATGAGAAAACCCACAAACACACACTCGTCAAATTGCATCAATCTTGTGTAACAGCAAAAAAGAAAAGAAAAATGGGTTTAGAGAGGGGGGGACCTTGTAGCTGAGAGAGAGAGAGTACTCAAATTTGTGAGCAATGTAACGACACCAAGTCGACAGAGAAGCCATTTCCCTAGCAGACAATTACTGTTTTTGTTTACTTTTGTGAGTGTTCGTTTCCTTCTTTATCTTAGGTTGCCGGTTTATCCTTAAACCCCTAGCAGACACGGCACCGGTTTTTCCTTTCTTTTTATTTTAACAGTTTTTTTTATTATTATTTATTTTAATCGATCTTTTTAGCGCCTTCGATTAATTGGATTTGATGTTGATTATCAGGTTCTTTATGGCCTCGGGCCGGGTCGATTCGGGTCCCTCTCTTTTACGGGTTGAAGAACTAGACTCTGTGCAAGGCTGCAAGCCCACACAGTCAGAAGAGTCCACAAGAGTTTGTTTGGTTTTGTTATTTAAAAAAAATTATTTAAATTTATTTTTTATATAATGATATTAAAAATAAGTTTTAAAAAATAAAAAAATATTATTTTAATATATTTTTAAATAAAAAATATTTTATAATACAACCACCGCGACGTACACTTGTTTTCAAACAAAGTCCGTCTTTCCCTTAAAATGACGTGTCGTTTTTGTAAAATGCCGAGTGTATTTTCTTCATAAACGATAAGTCTTTTTATATGAACCAATTCGAATAAATAATTTTTAAGGAATTAATGATAGTTACAGAACGATGCCACGCTGCCACTGCCATTTTTCTTGAACGATGCATCGTTTTTGTATTTGAAAACGACTTGTCATCACAGGGCACGTGTATCTTGACTCGTCACCACTGGCAAAAGAACAACTGGAAATTAAAACTGCCCAATTCATTCTCGAGCGGAGCTTTTTTTAACATATCCTCTAAAAAACGGGTACGTTTCCACAGGAATTTCTCAACTAGAGCTTTCAATTCTCTGTTCGAACCAAAATTAGGGTTTTGCAATTGCAGCTGACCTCAGGTTTGTCATTCTATAATCCTAGAAAAGCTTAATCAATGTTTGATTTTTGTTTATAAATTGAATCAGTTGTTGTTGTTGTTGTTGTTATAGCTGTTGATATTTGTGTTTTGAGCGTAAAATAAGAGATGGACAAGCTGAAATTATCTGAATGGGGTGAACTGTTGAAGACTGGTGGGGCTCAAATGAGTCGACTTGTAAGTGGTAAGGTGAAAGAAATGCTGCAAACCCCAACGCCTGAATCGAAGATGGTTGATGAAGCTACGTTAGAGACAATGGAGGAGCCTAACTGGGGTTTGAATTTGAGGATATGTGCGATGATCAACAGCCAAGAGTTTAGTGGTACTGAGATTGTTAAGGCTATGAAGAGGAAGTTTTCGGGAAAGAGTGTGGTGAGCCAAAGGCTGAGTCTTGATTTGTTGGAGGCATGTACTTCGAATTGTGAGAAGGTGTTCTCTGAGGTGGCGTCTGAGAAGGTGTTGGATGAGATGGCTAGGATGATTGAGAATCCGCAGACGGATCAGGGGAATCGTGATCGAGCTTTGCAGTTGATTAGGGCTTGGGGAGAGTCTGAGGATCTTGAGTATCTGCCTGTCTTTCATCAAACTTATATGGTTAGCTTTCTTTCAGTAAACAAATGCTGTCATTGCTATGGAAATACACCAATTGTTTGTGTATGATCAGGTAATAGTTCGGTGTGTTTAATCAAGGATCACTATTATCATTTCACACATACAGTTGTGATACTTATGCCTTGTGGCTTGGATTGGTTTTAGTCTCTGCAGGTTTGGCCAAAAAAAGAAAACTAGTTGGATATTTTAGCTTTATGCTTGAATGTTGTAAATGGGTCATTGTATAGAACTGCAATTTATTATTTATTTGACAGCTTCTTGGGTTTTGGCATGTTCTTAAGGCTTTTTGGATTTTGCCATATGCTGCAAAATCAGAAACCTAATAAGCTAAAAGTTTTGGGAATGCGGGTTTGCTTACATTTTTTCATCCATGTCTTTCTTCATAGTTACAGCTTGTGAATGTGAGACAAAGTTACAAATTTAGCACCTAACAAAATTACTTACCGATCCTTTTAAAAGAAGGCCACAAAGGAGCACCTTTGGGATCTGTGGTCATTAAGTGATAAACTAGTGCACCTTTTTTCCTTAATGGAGAAGGATTATTGGACAGGGTCATGCTAATATATCACTATTTCTCCCTAACTTGTGTCATGTCTTCCAATTTTTGATGAACTAACGTATGCCCATTTATTCCTTATGTTGCTTGTCAGCGCTATAAATGGATGCTCCACCTCCTCCCCTTTCTTTCCTATGTTATTTTGTGCCAATTGTTACTCTGGTTCTCGTTGATTCTTGAAAGACAGAAAAGCCTCTGTCGTTTGTTTTTCTTTTCTTACATCTAATATCGTTTTATGGCTCTGGCAGAGCTTAAAAGAAAGAAGTCTGCCTCCACCACCAGTTGAAGATGGTAGTTCATTCCCCATGCAGTATTCATTGGAGTCATATGTTCACCAGGAACCGTTGTCACCTCCTGGAAACTATCCTATTCCTGACATGGGATTGCATGGTGCAGATCATAATACTCTTCCATATAACTTTGGGGGGTTATCAATTAAGGAAAAGAATGAAATGCTTGTAACAACTCGGAACAGTCTGGAACTTCTTTCTAGTATTTTGAAAGCTGAAACTGAGCCAAAACCCATTAAGGTAATTCATTTTTTTGGGTGTTATTCAATAAGAAATTACCATTCTCATTAAACAGCTCATCCTTGTTAACCTGTTTATATACATTTTTGAATTTCTTTTTTAGTTGATGCATGCTTTTAAGTTTATTTTAATCTTTCTGATATTTCACAGAATAAAGAATTTTTCATCTTTCATTTTTTTCGTACTTGCTAATGTTATTGGGTTCCAGAAAAATGACATGACAAATTGTAGTGACGGTGCTAAACAAAAAAATTGTTAATATGAGTTTGAAAGCACATTATGTTCCTGGGATCTCTTTTCTGTGATCCCAGTGTAAAACATATAGCTGAGTGACTACATTTTCACAAGCAAGATAGAGGGGAAATAAACGCACTATGAAATAATGGCTGCGATTATTAAAAGTTCCTGTGTGGCTGCAGGAAGATCTGACAGTTAGCTTGTTGGACAAGTGCAAGCAGTCACAGCCTGACATTCAGAGGATCATAGAAAGCACCACTGATGACGAGGCAATGCTTTTTGAAGCCTTGAATCTCCATGATGAGCTCCAGCAAGTCATTTCCCAGTACGAGGAGTTAGAAGCTGGTATAAAATCTAGAGAGCAGCTGCCTGAAAGTTCTGACAACACTGGGGCCAGTATGTTACCTGCTCAACTTGGACATCAAAATGAAACCAAAATAGCAGACTATCCCACTGGGGCCAATATGTTGGCCGCTCAAAGTGGACATCAAAATGAAACCAAGATAACAGATTCTCCCACTGGGGCCAATATGTTGCCTGCTGAAATTGAACATCATGATAAAACCAAGACAGCAGATTCCCACAAAGGAGAGAGTACAGAATCTAGCAGTGCGAAGAAAATTGATGAAGGAGAATTCAGTGGTTAAAGTGCTGTATGCAGGGTTTGTTAAAATGCATGTTTCGACTGTACTTTCTCTAATCCTCGATTTCATGTATACTAATAATTTGTTCTTTCCTTCTGTGTAGTGATAAATAAATAATCGAGCTGTTTCAGTTAGCTTAGAGATTTTATGTAATTGAGTTTGTTGTACTTATCTTCCTCATTCTTTTCCTGGGAATGAGTTCTTGGTTTTGTACTCCTGTAATCTGTTCTTCATTTCACCATCCTTCATGCTGGTGCTGCTTTCTTTTAATCCTGCACAGGCCGAACCTCCACCGGGTTCGCTGTCCCTACACGGAGAGGTTAATGGGTTCAGTAGCGATCTGTTCCCCTCGTGGCGTAGCCATTTTTTGGGGGGGGGGGG
>Ga0307517_10007907_pt1 | contig 15376 bp, 6 predicted proteins | sample 23_EM_MG_FD_194515 | JGI IMG/M metagenome (GOLD analysis project Ga0307517, IMG submission 194515) | Populus trichocarpa ectomycorrhiza microbial communities from riparian zone in the Pacific Northwest, United States - 23_EM | ecosystem: Host-associated > Plants > Roots > Unclassified | place...
TTTAATTATTATATTACCCCCAATTTAAAAAAAAAAAAAAAGGCGGAGAAGACCGCAATCATTTACGGCAATGGTCAATCCCAATCCGATCATTACACCGGTCAAAAATACTATTAAACAAAACAAGAGTTTACGACAAAGAATTTAGAGACATTATTATTTTATTATATTATTATACTCCACACTTAAAAAAAAATCAGCCCTTCAACATGGTTTTGCACAATGAAAAGGTGATTTTACTTATTAGCAGGCAAAGTAGCATGTCTTGCATCTAGGGATATGATAGTTTTTTTCGTAGGATATATTGTTGGTTATTATGTAAAAGGAAGGGGCTGGATTTTCTTTTCGCATTTTCTTTACTTGTGATTACTTAATTGTTTTTAAAAGATAAAAAAAAAAACACTTGAATCAAGAGTCTTTTTAGTTTTTGATTTAATTTTTAAACAAGTTACTTCATTACCTTTAAAAATTAAAAACATTCGTTTTTGACTTAAGGGCTCTTTTGTCATTAAGATGTGGTTATTTGGTAGTTATCGGGTGCAATGGACATAGGGTAATTTGATAAATAAAAAAATTAAATTAAAAAAATCAGGTGAACAATGTCGACTCGTCTTTGGACAGAGAGTGCGGCTCCATTCGGTGGCTAAAATTGTGTTTTCAGGGTAGTTTTCAAAGCGTCTCGGTGTTCTCTTCATGGATCAGCGATGCGCGTAACACTATGGTGACTGATGTGGCGTGTGCATCAATGTTTTACTATAAATTGTGAACAATGCAATCCGCAATAAAACGATTGTTTAGTCTAAGGGGTGTTTTTGGATTTTTATATTTTTTTGTACAATGTAATTACCACATAGCCCTTGGGGTCAACTTTTTGCCTAAGATAAAAGGGTATTTTTGGTTTTTTAGTCTTGATTTTCTTGCTTGTGTGGTCAAGAGTGTTTTGGTATGTCTATAATTCAAAAAACAAAAAAATAGATGCACGTGCCAGTAAGACGGAGGCACCAACGCCCTTTTGGTGGCACGTGTGGTGCCTCCTAATGGATGTTGGTAGCCTTTCGGCCGACACGTGTTGGTATCCATGTCACAAAAGAGCTTCGACAATAATTTTTCTCCCTCCTCTTTTCTTTCTTCTCCACCTCAAAAGATATGCTGGCCATGCAAAATAGTCCTCAATATCTTAATTGTATCGAATTTCTTTTATTAGTTTTTTAATTTCATCTCTTGACATTTTATTTTTTATGTTTTTTTATCAATTTCAATCCTTATTCTTTTTATTCCTATTTATTTTGTTTTTAATCTTTTTCTGATTGAATTTTAGTTTTCGATATAATCTCTAATTATTTGATTTTAATTTTTTTTGTTGTATTTGATCTTCATTCTTATGATCACAATTATTTTTTTATGTTAAAGGTTTGATTTTTTAAATATATTTAATATTGTTATTAAAACCTAATGAATCACCTTTAAATTCTTTTGACTTGATTCTTTGCTAAGCTTAGATCTAAAATTAACTCATAAAAATTATTTTGATATAATTCAATTTACTTGATAGGTTTAAAATTAATTAGCATGTTTGATTTTTAAAAAATTTCCATCTGATATATTTTTTTTAATATTAAGATGGCAAGATATTAGATTGGCCTGAATTTCATGACTTAACCCTTCAAACTTGTAACCCGAATCATGGACTTCACTAAATTTAACAACTTTATTTTTTTGTTAAATTTTTTTTATATAAAGATATAATAACAAAAATAAATGCTCGCAAAATCAAATATCAACCAAATATCAGAGTATTTGTTTGACACTGCGATAATCTCATAAAAAATAATTGTAACAAATTATAAAGATAAATTCAAAACCAACCAAATATTGAAGGATGAAATTGAAAAAACAATTCAAATAGATTCAATTGAAAAAAAAAAATGAAAGATGAAATTTAAAAGTAGAGGAACTATTTGACATTGTTATTGAACCCGACCCAGCAGCTCAACCTTAAAATTTCCTGACCAAACTCCTTACTTAAGTCTAGGTTTAAAATTAATCTATATCAAATTTACCCCTACATGAATTAATGTGTCCAAAGATAACTTGAACGACCAATAAAAGTGTGATTTGACTTATAAGAAAAAAATCAAAATAACATTTTTTTTTTAATATTGAGACGATAACATATTAGATTAACTCAAACTTCACGACTTAACTCACCAAACCGATAACTAGAATCATTGACTTCACTTGATATAAAAACTATTTTTAAACTATTTTTTATTTAATAATATGATAATAAAAATAAACGCTAATAAAATTAAACACCAACCAAATACTAATATATTTATCGGAGGCTGCAATAACATATTAGAAAGCAATTAAAACATATTATGATGATCAATTTAACATCAATAAAATGTTAAAAGATAAAGCTGAACGACAAAAAACAAAAAGCAATCCATCTAAAGAAAAAAAACACTGAAAGATTTATTTTTTTTTTTAAGATAGAATTTAAAAAAAAAAGAAAAAAAAAAGGAGCACTTTTTTAATTGTTCACAAGTACAGTTAAATAGGTGAAAAAAAACCCTAATTTTTAGTATAGTAGTTAATTTCTAATTAAATTAAAAATTTTATTTCATACAGTTATGCTAAAAAAATCAAATGAAAAAGGAAAGGGAGTCTAAAGGTTAATTTGTAAAAAAACAAAATTGAAAAAAAAAAGAAATAAAGAAAATCTAAGGATCAATTTAAAAAAAAAAAGTGATGTGCTTCACTGTTCATAGCACCATCACAAAATCCAATTCTTTTAGTTTGTGAGGTAATACCATCCAATTCATACACTATAGTGCCTTCTAAAACATTACAGACATTTTCTGTGTAGATTTGCATGACTTGTAAAAAATACAAAATTTGTATGCTGCTGAGTCTGAAAAAGGGTAAAAAAATGAAATGATTAGAGAGACTAATGCAATAACAAGATGGTAAAAGAGGTTCTCATTTCTATACTTGGCAGCACATACACCAGACATATTTGAACACTCCCCCTACCACCTCCAGACCACAATATTAAAACAGCAAACTTATTGCACATCTTCGGCCACAAATCAACGCCAGCACAAGAAACAAGATCCATTTGTCTCAGAAAGAAAACATCTCTATATCTGCAAAAAGGATTTTACTAGCACAAGCCATGAACAACCAAAAACAAATAGCAGCAACATCAACTGCATTTATTCTCTTCTCTCAGAATCCAATCCTGATACATAGAGCTCTTTATCTATTCCAATCCTATTAGCTCTGGTTCCGTTTCCAATTACGTTGTTTAGTGCTGAAATGCTCAAAAGGACTTAACAGGGAATAAGAACAAGAAACATAAATATGAATTTCCGAGTTTCAAGAAAATGACCAGTAGTACACCCGCACCACAGCATATTAGTTTGCAGTATAATCAATTCTTGCTCTTGGATATGCAGCAAACCAGTGAGAAATGCAAGTGTGTTTATTCTCTTTATGGAATGTCCATAAAGGCATTGCTAATGTCATAGTTTCCTAGCCAAGATAATCTGAGTCAAGTGCTTACTCTGATATATGTTTGGGGTCACAATTCCTTTCAATCAGTAGCATATGGAAGTTGTTGGCAATTTCAGTTAGTCCCAAACAAGAGATCGCGTCCAAAAGCCTATTGCATGCAGAGATATCAAAGTCTGTAGTGGTTGATTTTTTCCATTGATCAACAATTTCTCCCACTTCTTTCAAATGTCCAAGCATCAGATATGAAGAAAGAATGCATACAAAGTTTCTGCTCGTCATTTTCTGGTTAGTCATTCTCAGGGATTTCCAGATTTGGTCGATTTTATCTTTCTTTCCTAAACCTGCATATAGGATAACAAGGAAATCATACGTTATCCATTCTCTTTGAGTGATTTTTTTCTCGGCTTCGACTACAGCGGCAGTGCTGGACTCTGCATTCACAAGATGACCTGCTGTGACATATATGTTCACTATCTTAATGTATCTCATCCAATCATCATTAACACCGGAGTCTTGGCTCATCTCATCCAAAATCCTTCTAACTTTATCAATATTTAGAGCTGCAGCACATGAACTTATCCAGAGATTGTAAGTGAAGATATCTGGAGCAACCTTCTGATGTTTCAGTTCTTCAACAACTTGAGAGACTTTCTCCAGCTGTCCAACTGACATGTATAAAGTCATCATCTCATTGTACATGAGAGCAGTGAAGGGCAAGTTTGATCCCTTTATTCTCTTGTAAAATTCCTCAGCCTTTTCAATCAATTTTGCCGCAGCATAAGAGTGGAGGAGAGCAGTGTAGGTTTCAGTAGTTTTTGCTGCAAGAGGTAAACCATCAAAGTAGCGCTCAGCAGCATCAACACCAAAAACTTTTGTCATCAAGTCAATACGGCTTGCATGGTCAGTGTCTAATAACTCAAATTCTTCATGTGCAACCATCCATTCTGATATCTGCAATAATATATTGGTTATATGACAGAAGAACATATACGTTTTTGAATCAACAGATACTGTGAAAAGTGAAATATTTTCATAACAGGAAATTTTGATTAAAATTTCCTAACCAATGCTTTTGACTTCAGTAATAACTAAAGGACAGGGAGGAAAGCATGTGTCATGAAAGCCAACCATTATGGGAATTTGAAGTTTAATTTCTTATGCCTTTTAATAAGCCACTGACCAAACAGAGTATCAACTTTTCTATAAAGCAAACTGCAGCTATGACTTGCGAGTTTCACCAATGAATTCTTTCTAGCATAGTCATCATTTTATCATATAGTTATTTCAACAAAAATGATCTCCAAGAATCGTGATCATGGGACATAAAACTGGTTCATCACTTTCTTCAGATAAGAGTGAGGATTCACAAATAAATCATCTCCATGAGCCCTGTAACTCCACCACAGCAGCCCAAAAACTCAAACCTCTCCCATTATCAATCTATATCATCGGTAATATTGTCCTTTCTTCATTCAATCAACCTTAAGGTTTAGCATCTCCTGTGAGCTAGCAGCGCACCCCACACACCTCTTCCTCACCCTAACCACCAAAACTTGTTTTAAGATGTTCATTTTAATCATCTCAGCCATTATTCATAAAATAGAGACTCCCCTCACGACATTTTGTATCAATGCACACAAATTTTAGAAATGTTCCCTCCTACATTCTTTCCTTGGACAATGCATGTGTACATGAGTGACTGACTATCCTTACCAATGAAATACTTAAAAAATGTATTTATTATGATTCTAGTTCAACAATAAAAAACCTGAATTTTACATGACACAGTCAAACATAAATTCTTCAACTTGAAAGCAATGTATTGCTGCCTCCAGTAAAGTGACTATTACAAAGACTAACAAGAATTTTAAATCTTATAAACAACATTACTTAAAGTAGAAAGAACAGTAAGAACTGGAAGAAAAGATAGGTAGAGCCACACCGAAAAACACACAAACGCCAACAAGATGCAAAATTTTTGTCCCAAGACCAAAAACATCTACCACTTATCATCTGAACAAAAATAAAATCTTACACCAAAATCTAGTATTCCTTCCACTTCTCTAATAATTTTCTCTTTTGTGATCATTCTTTGCTCTATTTTAACTGCTACAACCAATTACGTTCATAAGCAGGTGCAGTTCGTAAGATCCATGAATCATGATTCTCTTCCTATACATCAACATAAAGCACCAAACTTTTTACTCAGCAGTACTCAATTACTCCAACTCTATTACTTTCTAAGCATCCAAAAGAAAAGGGTATCCAAAAAACTTCCAAAAAGAGCAAACAAATAACAGAATTCAAACCTCAAGTGCATGCTTGAAACGCTGAGACTTCCTTAGCTCTTTAGAGATATGCCTTAACTCAGAAGCAGAAACAGTGTTTCCTTCTCTGACCCATTTATCTATAACATTTGTTACACTTCTCTTCGGTAGTCTAAGCCTGAAAATTCTACCCTTCAAGTCATCTTCATTTTCCTTTGATTTCAATTCCTCTTCTTCAAGGAATTCACTTTCACTTCTTAAAGCACCACCTGAAGAAAGAAACCTAACAGGTTTCCATTTCTCTAATGCACATAGAGATCTCAGTTTGGATCTTTTTGTGTTTAGGAAATGAGAAAATGAGTAAAGTTAGGTACTTTGAATTAAGAAAATAGTTTTGTTTCAATGGATTCTCTTGGAAACCAAACAGAGAATTGGTAAAATGAAGAGTGGGAAAAAAGGGGGGTTTTGGAGATTACCTTGTGAGAGAGAGGAAGAGCGACCCAGATGCCATGAGCTGTGTGTAAGTGAGTGTTTTCTTTGGGGTTTCAAGGGCCTACTTGATTCTTCTTCGAACATGAGAGGGTGCTTGGTCTGCCATGTGCAAAATGTTCTTGATTTACTAGAACGGTAGAAAGAAAGAAAATGGTAAATGCAATATATATTAGGTGTTCTATTAAACTAATTTTTTTTTAATTTGATTCTTGAAATTTTTAATATAATGACTACTAGAGATTTATATTGTCGTTAATTTTAGAATCCGTAAAATTAGTTAAGATGCACACAAACTAGCCCGAAAATCAACATTAATAATAATAAAAAAAATAAATGCATTATGTGAAGATGTATTTATATTTTGGGGATAAAAATAAAAGATAAGGGTAACTTTCTTGCACCTATATAAAATCATTTTATAAGATATTTAATAAACTATCAATTTATTTCTAAAAATAATAATATAAACTATCAGTTTAGATTGGTCTACTTTCAAATAAAATGTTTTCTCACCATCTCTTTTTAATCATAACAAGTTATTGGATTAAAATCTTTTTTATGTATGAAATATACAAGCATTGCTAATGCTTTTTTAATTTGTAATTAATTTTTTTTATTATGATCTCTTGTATATGAATTTTTTAAAAAACTAATTAGAAATAATAATATCTTTGATTGAGTCGAGTCAATTCGAGTTAACTTATTGAATTTATGATTGTGGGTCATAGGCCATATTAATCTTAATAACATTGGTTTTTTAAAATAAATTTTATTTAATTATATGACAATAAAAATATATATTATCAAGAAAACAATCAGATAAAAAAATAATGTACTTTAAAAAAAGTATTAATATTGTAAAAAAGCTATTTTTTTTTTAGGAGCTTACAACGCACCGTCTCTTTCTTTTTCCTTAAATTGATGACAAGTTGTTTGTTAGGCTGCCATCCAAAATTCAGGCATCACAGTAATGGTAAAAATAAATAAATCAAGGGGTGGTTTTTCTCATAAAAATTCATTTTCAACTCTTTTTAACCAAAAATATATCATAAAAAGCCATATAAACCACACAAAAAAAAAATCCTAAAATCACTTTTAAAAAAATAAAAATTAATTGAATCCAAAAACTCCAAACTGGTCTGATATGCCTATATTTAGAGGAAAAAACTATCTCTAATAAACTCCTCTTGGAAATAAAAAGCCATTGACACAAAACATCATCCTTTTCAATTGTTGGAATGTGGCCAAATAATAATCTCACTATTTTTCAACAAGTTTTGTCTCCCCTCTTCCAAACACATGATATGAGAAATGAATAAGATAAAACTTTGCATTAAAATAAAAAAAATAAAAAAATTGAGATTTACCATTATTTTTCTCCGTGTTTTACATTTTAATCATCTATCTTTAAATTTGTCTTTATTAAAAATTTCACCTACAACTCATTAAATTAATCATAAAAGAATTCAATTAAAAAAAAATTATGAATGCAATTAGGAAATAAATTGAGGTGGTTGATTGTTGATATTAGGGATACCATGATACATCATGTTAAGTGAATCTCAACCATTAATTTTTAAGATTTGTTTTTAGAGAAAAACAACCTATTTTTTAAAAAAATCTTATTGGTGAAGTGAAATCCTAATTTAAATATGATATATGAAATTGAATATTTAGTAAAGATATCACTTCCTTTGTCCTATGATGATTGACCCTCTTGGATTTCAAAAAACAAACTTTTTTTTTTACTTAGACCCCCTTTTATAATTAATTTTATTGATTTAAAATTTTTAAAAGTTAGAATTTAGAAAATTTAAGTATATCTTTCATAATTCTCTTTAAATTCATTACTAATATCAAATAAAAAAACATCAAACTCATGTCTACCACTTCATGCGCATAGAGATGAACCTCAGCTATAGCCCATAAGCCTGTTTATGATATTTCAGAACTATGGTATCTCTGTACTAATGATCAGTTCCTCATGGAGCTATCAATCCATTGAGAAGTAACATTACAATGTCTGGGTGAATCTATTACACAAGAAGGAAGTTAAACTGCATCTGTGAAAACTATTTACTAGTACAAAACTTCTCTACAAATCATTATTGTTGAATCACATCTCCCTTGCTTGGCAAGAGTACTGGATCCAGTGTTCATGTCCAAACCGTACTAATTGCCAATGAAACCAATGAGGATAAACTACCAGCACAGCAACCTCGAAGTCAAAAAATAATTAGAACCCTCAGGCACCGTTTTCAGCAGACCTTTTCTGCTCCCGCAACTCCTTGTCAGCCTTCCTCAAGAACTGGTCCCAACCACTCCCTGGGCTAGTATCCAAGTAATCTCGCGGGACTGCTGTTTTCAGACCTGGCGAATTCCACACTGGTTCTCCACGATTCTGAAATTCACCCCATCCTCCTCTTCCCTGAGATTCTGCACCAGTTCCTCCCAGGTAAAAAGCAGCGGGAGTGTAAATGCACCCCATGGGTTAAAATCCAATATCTTAGCACGCCCATCCTTCATCACATAGACATCAAAGGTGTAATTTTCTGATTCAAATTTTAGTCTCACGTTATCTGTGAAAAATTCCTCAATCAACCATAGAAGGTCATTTTTCTTCTCAAGGAGTGTGGGATAAAATGTAGTCACTTCTCTCTGTGAAATTCCAACTAGTTGCTTATCCCGAACAAAGCAACGAAATTCCATCTCAGGCAAGAAAGATGAATACCACTTGCGAAGAGCAAGAAAGAAACTTGGGGGTCTTGACAAGGTTTTGTCACTGCATGTGTCATAGGCGTGACACAAATCATGGACCAGTGAGTCAGATGACCGAAGCAATAATGCTATCTCACTGAACGAAGTGCAGCGAAGGGAACCAGATGGACTTATCCAAGCAGAGTCTTTTGGAGCACTCCAGTTCAGCTTAGGAAAAACTGCACCTCCAAGGGTTTTAATTGACTCCTTAATGTTCAATTCAAGTTCTGGGAAAGAAGGGGGCAATGGTGGTTGTTCTGATTCATCTCCAGATCCTTCTGACACCTGATAGTCTTCTTCATCTACAGGGTTGTGAATTCTATTGGGCAGGGCATCTTCGCCTGAGATAGAATGAGGGAGGAGGAAAGGACCAGAATCATCAAGAAGGTACTCGACAAAAGATTCTGGAAGTTCATGGATTACTGTTTTAATGGATACTGACTTGAATTTTGGGTACCATTCCTGAATCTGGCAACAATTCACATCTTCTTCCTTCATTGTCCCTGGTTTAATTGCTTCTCCTGCTATCTGGTATAGAACAAGATATGCACATCATTAGCAACTATCATATATTATTTCATCATATATTCTGTTCTTTCAACTCAATCTACTAATAGACGGGATTACTTGACTCTTACAAGGTCACTTTTGAAGAAAATGATGTGATCATTTGAAAAAACAATAACCACCAATTCATGGTTGTGTTCCCACATAAATCATGCAACAATTCTCCTTTTGTTGTGTATCCATTCCATAAATGATAAAATCAAGTTAAACTAAATTCTTTGTGTATCCTGTCAAAGCCTTCACAATGGCACCTAACATAAACAAGCAGCTCACATGTAGCAAAAATATAGGAGCCAAGGAACTAATCTCATATAAAACTCAGAATCTACAGAAGAATGAACATTAAAAAACTAGATCTAACAGTTAGCAGCATGTGCGCTCATGACAAGGAAAAAAGATTTCCATACAAAAATTACTAAATTTGGTCCCAACTTTTTTTACAGGTTGCATATATTGCAATATCCATCATCAACGTATCTTTGAATTCCCAGGCTCCAGCAATAAAAACTTATAACCACAGAAGCTATTCAACTGCATAGACCATTTTCAATCTAAAAATACAGGAAAAATCACAATACTTCGAGAGCTGATATAACCGGTTTTGACACTCCTAGAGGACATGTAATAGGTGTTATACCAACCTGACATTTCCCAGCATATGTGCTTAGAGTCACCAATTCAATTGGCAGTTCAAAGGATTCAAGAAACATATTATAGCAACATCCTGAAAACTGATTGAAGCAATTCCTTATGAGCTGATAGATAGATTCTAACAAAGTGCTAGTATTGGACTTGAATCAATAACAGGTATCATCATGAAGCTAATGCCAACTAAACTATAATGCAGACACCATAAACATCTCAATGTAAGTTTCATTAATCAACAAGTGCAAGAACTCAATACCAAAATACAACAGATATTTCAGTAATCCCATCAAGATTTTTTCTACAATTTCTACACTTTAAAGCACACAATCATTTTCTGTGGGAAAAATTCATATAACCAAGATGATACTCCAGCCATGCCTTACCAACACTAAATATCTTTGCTCGTTCAAAGAAGAATTAGACAGAAAATGAATAGCCCACATGAGAGAAACATCAAACCTGAAAGCATAAAATCCTAATAAAACTTAAGCATGTTGTAGAAATCTGCAAAGACTCGAACTTTACACAAACATGTTGAAATTCAACAAGCAAAATCTGTCTTAAATAGAAAACCCAGAAGAGTTGCAGTGATTCTCGTTCTTACTTGTGTATAATGTTGTGATTTTGGAGAAACTGAGGTGAGGAAGAGAGTTTTGCGTGGCGAAAGGCTAGTGCTTTATTAGTTTTTCAGAAGGAGCTGTGATTTTTTACAGCAGAAGAAAGGCGGGGATTTTAGCAGGTGGTAGTGTTGGGAATTGAGAGTAATTACCAAGGATAAAATAGGAAACCAGGTAGCGAAGTCGTAAGCGACATGCCGTTTATATCAACTGAAGTGAACTACATGTAGTTCCCTGTTTGTTTAAATTGCTTTTCTGTAAACTACATGTCATTCATTCAAAATTTGCTTACAGCCTCTCCCACTCTAAGTTATTTCCTCTCCTCGTATAATACTATTTTTTTTAATCTATATTTTTCTTTACAATTTCAATTTCATCATATTTTTTAGGGTTTAGATTTATTATAGATTGGACTTTATAATTTTCTCAATTTATTTTTTATGAGGATATTTCATACTTATGACCACCACCATATGTTTGACTAATTAACATGATTTTTTTTCTTTTTCTAATTAATTTTTTTTTCTCAATTTCATCTTTCAATATTGGATCAATTGAAAATTAGACTTCATGATTTATTTCGATCTGGTTTCTAACCCATCTCATGACTTAAGTCACGAGTAAGTTAATATTTGAAGTTAATTTCGTTTAGTAGGATGACTCTTCTTAATACTGTAACATGGACAAGATCCAGTGTAACATGTCTCTTCTTTTACATCAAATAATTATATTATTATCGAAAACTCTAAATGACGTGGGAAAACTATTATACGTGTTCATTGTAGATTAAGACACAATCTACTGTGGACCGTGGATTTTCTCATTTTCAAAGGCTTGGGGTGGGGGTGTTTTTTTCTTTTCATAGAAAGTAACATTACCATTCTCCCTATGATTGAAAAAAATAAAAGTCTTTGATTTAAGGATATTTGGTCTTTTTTATATGCTTATTAGTAATTAAAGGATTGAACGGGAATATGTTAGTCTTTTTAATTTTAATTGTACAATAAAAAAACTATTAAACTTGTTGACCAATAGCTTTTTTTACATCTCACAATCTTTTAAATAGCCAAAAAAAAACTTCTTTACCCTGTAGGTAAAAAATTATTGAGCTGTTGCCTAGGGTATTTTAGGGTTTTCACTTCTTAAGCTATAGAAAAAAATATGCATTTACCCTTAGAAAAGACAAAAGGTCATTTATGCATTGAGGGGTGTTTTAATACTTCCACATTTGTTTATTTGTTATTTCCAGGTTATGAGTGGCGTTTTAATAATTTTCCATTGATTTTTATTTTATTTTTTTATTTGAAAAGGTGCTAGCACGTGTGGTTATGTGCTATTGCGTTGGTGGCATCCACGCTCTTTAGGTGGAGCGTGCGATGGCACTAGTTGTCTAAACCTAGTCTTCCACCGTCTCTAAAAGCGCCACCGTATCCCCTTTCTCCTGGTATAGTGCGTGATGGTGGTTGATTGACAGTTTATCGTTGGTTAGCATTTCTTTTTTTTTCTTCCTTCTTGTCTCTATCTCCTAGAGTACGTACATGTCTGTCCTCCTTTCTTTTTCTTCTTTTTTCAATTCCAATCTTTATATTTTAGACGACTTAATTTTGTTTTTGGCCCTTTATAAAAGTTTTTTATAATTTCAATTCAGTCCTTAAATTACAATTTGTTATATATTATTTTTTTTTCAATTCGATCCTTTTATTTTTCTTATTTTGACCCTTGGCTCTTTTGTTGGAGTTTTATTGGTTTTCAATTTTGTCCTTCAATTAACATTTATGTTTTTTTTTTTTAATTTAGCTCTCATTCTTTTTATTTCTTTTTTTTTGTTGAAGTTTTTTTCAATTTAACCCTCTAATTTAATTTTTTTAGATGCCCTTATTTTTTTTTAATTTCAGTTTTTACCCTTATTCTCTTGATTTTTTTTATGTGATTGATTTTTTTCTCGATTACATCCTTTGGTGTGATTTGTTCGAGATTAGGTTTTGTCATTTTCCTATTTTTCATGCTTTCGATTTAGTCATACAGGTCACAAGTTTTAAGTGTTAATGCGATTAGAAATCCTTTTTTCTCTCATTTTCTTTTATAATTTTATCATTCTACATTATTTGTTTTTGAAAAAAAAGGTTTTATGGTTATCTTTAATTTATATTCAATCAGTTTGTCTTAATCTCATTACTTAGACCACGGGTTTTGCAAGTCTTTATTGAATAATTTTTTTTTTGTAATTAATTTTTGGAGATTTTTTATTCTATTGTTTTTAATTTATTTTATACAAATAAGTTTTGTTTTGTAAAAAAATAGTTATTTTGAAATAATATATCAAATATGTCCAGGCATGGATATTTTTCTCTTTTTTATTTTATTAACTCAGTTTCATATGTTTTTTTATTTTTATTATCTTTGATTGCTTTTAATAAACAAGTTCAATGGATATAAACAAGTAAATTATATTGATCTATATCCATCTCTTAATTTTTCTACTTTCTCTTTTAGTTATTATTAACGATTTTATTTATTTATTTGCATAGATTATTATTAGATGTTTAGATAAACTTTTTTATTTACACTTTATAATTATTTTTATGTAAAAAAAAAAACATATCAAAATAGCCTTTATACTCAAGTGTTTTTCTTTTAAAACTCAATTAGAACTCACTATGGAGCACAGGTTAGATCAAACTTTTATTTCACTCTAATTGTTTTTTTTTTCACCCTCATTTTTGTTAGATGCTTTTTTTTCATGTAATCATCTTTTGAACATTTAATTTGTTGGGGATTCGGCTTCATATGATCTTATTGTTTTGTAGTTTTTTTTAAAAAAATATTGATATGGTGATTATCTTCAATTTCTTTTCTATGAGTTTATCCCGATCTCATGATTCAGGTCACGGGTTTTGCATGCCATTTTTAATATAAGGATTTTTTAGAATCGTTTTATTTGTGTTTGATTTTTTAAGATATTATTCTAATTCATTTGTAATTTTTTTTTTATTTATACAAATAAAGTTTATTTTTCAAAATATAAAATATTCATTTTAAATAACATTGTTGATTTGTTTGCCCTTGCATTTTTTTTTATAGGACATGAGTGTATTCAGTCATTTTCATTTGTGTTTATTTTTTAGGTCGTGAGTTTTTTAGGATGTAGAAATATCTTTTATTAATTAAGTAAACAATCAAGTGAATGTCTTATTTTATGTGATTGAATACCTTGATCTACATTCATCTCTTAATTTTCTCACTTTTTTTTTTGGTTATTGTCAATGATTTTTTCTCATTTATTTACACAAATTATTATCAATTTATTTAGTTAGATACTTGTATTGGCTTTTCAATTTATACTTTATTTTTTTTATGTTGAAAAACACATTGAAAATTTTAGGTAGCATTTAATTATTATCTTGTGATAAAATAGACAAAAATGTGTTTAGTTGAAGAGATAAAAATATAAAAATAAATTTTTTCCTTGATAATTTTGGAGTGAGTTTCTATACTTCCAAAACATGAGATATAAAAAGGCATATCTTCTAAGACAATGTTTTTTGTTTTTTATTCATAAAATATTATTGTAAAAAACTCTCAATTCTAAAATTATCAATCTAAGATATGTATAGATCAAAATGATTATTATCATAGTTTTAAAATTTAACTTGGAGGTCGATTCGGAGCAAGACCTGGATCACGGGTCGGGAGGGTCATCTTGGATTGATTTGGATCAACATAAAAATAAAAATGATTATTATTATAATTTTAAAATCCGACTAGGGGCTGACCCAGGGCAAAGGCTAGGTCACGAATCTAGAGAGTTAACTCGTGTTGACTAGGTCAATATAAGAATAAAAATAGTTATTATCGTAGTTTTAAAACCCGACTTGAAAATTGACTCGGGGCAAGTTCTAGGTCACGAGTTGGAAGGGTCAAACAAGGTTGACTCGTGTTAATGCATAGATAAAAGTGATTATTTTTATAATTTTAAAACTCAATCTGGGAGTTGAACCAAGACAAGGTCCGGGGCCAAGAGAACAACCTAGATTGACCCAAAATCTTCTTTTTAAAATAATAATAATAATCAAAGTAACCTTGTTTTCATTATAATTTTTTTTTAAAAAAAGTAAATATGTTTTTGACCCATGTTTTATCCCAGATCGATCCAGGTTTTTACCAGATCAGATCGAGTCAATCCTTCCTTTATTTTTTGAAACTTGGACCGGTCAAGGTCCCTAGTCAACCTGTCAGGTCAGTTTAGATTTTATAACTATGATTATTATAATTTTATTAATTAATTTCAACACTTAATATAAATTAAAATAAAAAAATAGAGTAAAAAATATTTTTTTATATGTATATATATTTTTTTTTTTTTTGTATCCCTTAACAATAACGTAAATAACGTAGATGTTACTTCTATTGTATGTATAATTTCTGTCAGCCACGTTATCAGAGCTTCTCGAAGAGTTGCTTTGTTATCAGAGTTCCTGCCAACCTTAGGCTGATGGAATTGCTTTG
>Ga0307517_10007908_pt1 | contig 15374 bp, 16 predicted proteins | sample 23_EM_MG_FD_194515 | JGI IMG/M metagenome (GOLD analysis project Ga0307517, IMG submission 194515) | Populus trichocarpa ectomycorrhiza microbial communities from riparian zone in the Pacific Northwest, United States - 23_EM | ecosystem: Host-associated > Plants > Roots > Unclassified | place...
TACAATTAATATATATTATTTCTTCATTAATTTCTATGTTCTTAAGTCTTTATTCCATCTCAATATTGGGTATGTTCCACATGGAATCCATGTGGAATGAGTACACATGGAATGGACATGGAATCCAATAGATTTCATGTGGAATCCATTGTAGTAAGTACTTGATTTATATGTCAAAACATATTCCATATGGAATTCATGTGGAATGATGAATCCATGGAATATGTTCATTCCACATGGATTCCATATGGAATGTGGGGGGGTGGTAAAGTAAACCCCTTACCCCAGCATACCCTACCCACAACCTGCACAGGTTGCCAAACCCTTGACAAACCCTAGTCTAGCCAAACTTGCCTCAGAAGAAAACCAACACCACATGTTTCTTTACAATGCCAGTGCCTATTGGATGATTTTTGCTGATGGGGTAAGTTCAAGAAACTTGCTCTATGCATAAAACACTATAACAGCATGTGTTGAGCCTTCTGTTCAAGCTTGAATACAAGTACAGGTCCAAGTTAACTTATGGGTTAACTTGTGAAGAGCTCTGAGGGGCAACTAAAGGGGACTAGATCTGAAAAGTAACAACAATGGAGTTGAAATATGCATTATAGAGCATTAAAGAATTTGGTGCCATATTTTTCTAGTCCTGTGGCAGCACAAAAGTTGAGATTTAAATGCTTTTACCTCTTATGCTGACACATTGTGATGCATCTGGAATTTTAAGTGGGTTATAATGTGTGATGTTGCATTGCCATCAAAATTTGATTTCTCCAACATATGTAAAACTACTGTAGTTAGATCACATTGCATAATACTGTGGTATAATAAGTATGATAATCTCAGAAAATAAATAAAGTGGCTCACCTCAGTCACTGATATACAGACTTAGACACTATTTACAGTGCCCATGGTATATAAGTAAAATAAAATAAAGGAAAACATAGACAAAAGAGGATAAAAAGGAAGAAAGTGGGATAAAAAACAGAAGAAAAATGATGAAATAAAGGAGGCAAGCATGGACATAGTGCAATTTTAGCAACCTTATTTCTACCAGATTGAAAGTTATCTGAGAAAATAAATAAAGTAGTACCTCAGTTATGGATATACAAACTAAGGCACTATTCCACAGTGGCCATGGAATAGAAGTAAAATAGAATAAAGGAAAACATAGACCAAAAAGAGTGACCGGTAAAAAAGAGGGATAAAGAACAGAAAGAAAATCATGAAATAAAGGAGGCATACAGCACAGCCATGGTGTAGTCTCAAAATTATTTCTATCAAATCAAGAGTCATTAGCCCCAGAAAAAGCAGGAGGTTGAGTTAAAATTATACCTTCAAAAAATCTTCAATGGCCTGTGCTGCCCTAACTTTCTGCCATTCTAGTGGATCATCTTTGATCAAATAAAAGGATGGTTGACTCTGAAGAAAAATGGCAATTTTGTGGGCCTTTGATCTGCTCAGAGTTTTGATTCTTGAAAGTAATATAAGAAGGAGATTGAATGCCAGCTTCCCAACCTCATAATAGGTTGTATCCTTTTTTGGAATCAGAGCATGTATATCAACAGCATCTACAAAGTGTCTGGAATGAATTCAAGCATTTTTATTAGTACATATGAGAGTGTAAGAGCCATAAACACACTTGTCATGCAGAAACTCCAATAGGTACCTTGCCAGGTCTATATATTTCTGGGAATTGACCCAGAACAACCCAGCTCGCTCTCGATCCATCAAAAATTTAGACACTATCTGAGAGAATTCTATGTTTGCTTTCATCCTGTCAATCAGATCAAGAAAATTGCCAGAGATAAATAGGTCTTGCAGGATCACTGGGTGCTGTGTCCAGTTATATTCTTTTGGGTCAAGCTGATCCAAAAGTGTAACAACTGTGAGACAATAATGGGACTGTGATGAGGGAAATAAACACATGAAGTGTACTTGAAGCCATCCATCAAATGTTGCTAGATGATAATCTAGCAAAGTTTCTGTGCTGTCTGGACTCAGCTGCTGTAAGTTTTTTGCATCAGAGGAGACAAGCTATTTACTGAGTGAAATCAATGTACCTGCCTTCCAAACCAACACATTAAGTCTGAAATTCCATCATCCCACAACCGAAAAAATATATGAGCAGCAAGGTTAAGCCCACACAAGTCTTGAAGGAGCCTTGGGGATGGATCAGCTTTGACACAACAAAACTGAAATGTGCGATGAACTAAGACTTCATTTTGATTGAATTAATAAAGTCACAACAAAAAGGAGAGGACATACCTTGATCATTCCCCAGTGGAGAGCCAGTTGGATTCTTAATATGATTCACAGCCAGTTTAGTGAGTTTTGCATATGCAGCACCTTGATCAAGAAAGAGATCCATCGAACGAGATCGATCAAGTAGAAAATCAGAGAGTGATGCATGAAAGAACTGGAGTTCTCTAAAATCATCCCCTGGAGGTGGGACATAAATGATTGAATGAAGATCAGTCAAAATCATATCTATCTCGCCAGGTCTGTAAAATAGAAATTGTTCAATCAAGGTTGTTGTTTGTGTCAACCATGGGCTGAGTTGTGAAAAGGGTTGGAGGACTAGGAACATCAAGAAATCCTGCAATTTCTCAGTATCGGTGACAGATGTGAGGATGAGATGGTACAGGCTATCCAACTCAGCAAAAGGAGTCTCCTGGCCAGGATTAGATTGTCCAAAAATAATTTTCAATCTATCAGGAGGCCAGTGGTGATGGGAATTGACATATTTTGCAGCTGTGGATGCAAAGATAAACTGGCCAGAGGACTTCTTTACCAGCCCTCGGATATCTTCCAAACTTGGCCATGACGAGGGGAGCTGTGCCCTTGTGGGATGATTTTGTTTGATCTCATCAAACGTTGACTCAAGGAAGATCTGAATGTCGTGATCGGGTTGATAAGTGTCGTCTAATGCAATGCTGAATGAAAGCGAGCCTAGACTGTTTTGGTCATTGAATGCTCGGCGGATATCCTGCTCTGGTCGACTTGCGATAAGGAAGCAAAGCGAGATGCGGAGATCTTTTACGGCTGTGGAAAGGGCATCCAAAATGTGGGTTTGCGCTGAGGTGGTACGGCATTCGTCCAGACCATCCAGGATAATCAATCGTGGTCGAGAAAGGAGGGCCAGTGCAAGTGTCTCGTCGTCAGCGACAGCATTCAATGGTTTGACAATGAGCGCTTGAATCTGGGTTTGAATCGAGCATGAAAAGAGGACGGGGTCCTGCTCCAGTGCCTCCAGAACATAAGCACGGATTTCAGGTATGGATATGATGAGTTGGCAAACGAGAGTTGCGACCAATGAGGTCTTGTCGTTACGCCCAGCTGCATTCCTAGAGAAAAAAAAAGCAGCGGCAAGAAGCCCTGCCTCCTCAAGAAGCTCTGCGATGGTCTGCGCGATCGCTGACTTGCCAGCTCCCGCAGGACCATATAACCAAAGAATCAGCGCGATCTTATTTGCATCATTTACCCAGTCCATTATTTTCTTCAAAACCGCCCTCCGAGTATGTGGATGACACTTGGGTGGGTCATAGCGTTCGTCAGAATTGTGAAATGCGCCTGGAGCAATATGTTGATGTATGAGCTCCATCACTATGAATTATTATCAGTATCTTTACGGTTGAGATATAGTAGCCTCACCTCTCCTGCTCTCGTTTACGACGTGGTGTATCGTGAACGTCCCTCCGTGAATAGCTATATTGCTCGCGTTTAGAAACATGACGGCCACTCTCAATAGTTTTGAAAATCCTAGCGATAGGGTTATGGGAAAGAGCGAGGGTTCCTGACAGGTTATCGATGGTTGTGTTATATATGTATTATATATAAGATGCTGCGAAGGAGCACTGCCACGACTCATCACTGGAAGAAACTCATGGCTCCTCATACAGCGTAAATTGAACGAGATATTTCATTGAGGCTGCAAGTGGTTGAATCTTTTAAGTACAACGTACTGAACGACAACAAGGCTTCGGGAAAACAAAGAGCGACGGTACAGATAGGAAGTCGGTAATGATCAGGGCTGAGGGCACTCATTATCCATATCAAATACAGGGATAGTTGGATGGTATCCATTACGAAATGGGCCGCAGTGCGATGAGTCCTAACTGTCACAACGCTCCATTACTAGTATAACCTTCCCCGGGCTCAGCACCCTAAGGAGCTGGCTGATACCCTGACCGACCCATCCTGTGCTAATCGCAACATCGCCCTGATTGCTACTATCTGCAAAGTGCTAGGCCGTTTTGGAATTTTGTGTATGCGGCATATTTGCTTCAATCAATCGCTTTTGGTAGGGTGCATGGCGCCGAGTCCCGCCTTTCATTTTTGATCACCACCAATAATGACCGTAGCCTCACTTTTTTCTCCTGGGGCCACAGCACCGCGTTGCGTAGGACACGACCGCACGTCATATTAACTGCGGAATGGCCCACACGGTGTATATGTACCAAACCCGGGCGCACTCGCAAATGTTTGCAAAGCGGCCTACTATTTTGCACTGTTGCAGATAGTTGGCAAGTTCAACAGGGCACAGCTCCGTACAACTTGACTGTTAAAACTATGACATACCTTTTTCCAACATCCTTGTCTACGGCGAAAGCTATGCTGTGTGACTTGAGTTATATATTTTGGCATCGGTTCGGCTTCCCTCTCTCCCAAGGTAACCCAGATCCTTGCCCGTCCAGTCCACCGCGCTACACAATCCAATCACATCCCCGAGACAATGCATGCAAATGCCTCACATACATCACATACACCCAAGAAAGGCCCAGGTAGAAGCGAGGACTCAGAGGAGGTCAGTACTTCGGCTGTTTGCAGAGACTTGAATCTCATTTACCTTCTAGCCTAGGCAACAGTCTAGGGAGTCGGCTCCTGGCCTTGAGCCAGAGAGGAGCGGTACATCGTCGGACCCGAGTCAGTTTTTGCGCCTTAATCCCAATCCCTGGTCTGAGGTCTATGAAATGAGTACCAGAACAGATGACACCCTGTACGTGGTTGGTCGCACAATCCATGTTAATTTCATGTTCTGTATGGTGAACCGCTGATATTCGATCTGTCCTGCAGACGTGAATCATCTACTGGGGACCTTGCTTCTACCTTCTTCGCAGCTGCTACGGGAACGACCGTAAGCGGCCCCGCTCACTTCGCCAGTACGAACACCACAAGCAACCAAGTTACAGTACACATTAATCGTGCGTATCGATAGTCTCTTGACTGAACCTTCATCTAATATGAATCGAAACCCTCAGCGAACTTTATACACGCTGGCAATGAACAGCCGAACCCCATAGTACGCATACAAGAATCTCAAACCCTCGAATGTCTTCTAGACTAATTTAACACAGGTGTTAACACTTACATCACCAAGACTATCGCCACCCCTTCCAGTCAATCCTGTGAACGATGTTCCCTCAAGTCGTACGTCTCGCCACGCCGTGCTATACCGTAGACTGGGGTGTTGACGATGAGATAACTTCCAGCAAGTAATGTAGGAACTCCGCATTCAACTGAAAGTGTAAGTGTGTGTCTACGCCGTCGCTCGTGAACCTCGTCTGACAAACCTTATTCAGCCAGTCGCCGACGTGAACCCACCAAAAGATAATGAAATATATGAGCGACTACTCCGGCAGAAGAGGCGCGGTTTTGCACTATACATACCCCAACCAAATAGACGATTACCTATCGCTTATCAGAGGACAGGCATCCGTATTGGGGATGTTGGAATCATCACACCAGACGGTGGCTTCTCCTTCCTGTTCAACATCTGTGTCCCACACGACGACCCTATAAATCCTCCCATCCTCCCGGAGGATTTTTCCCCACTTCAACCCGCGCTGGCCGATGCAGACGTCGTGGAGTTCTCTCGGTTCAATTCTGGTAGCTACCTGGCAAGCGCATCAATCGAGAAAAAAGAAAGCGAGTCAAATTCCAAGTGTGTAGCTCTCAACTCAAGTATGCGGTCATTGATCAATGTTACACTAGGGGTTTACATTTCGAAACATCCGCGTCTGAGGGGGCGGTATTGACAATGCCCGAAGGTGCCATTTCCCTTGACCTCGAGAACGACGCTGTCTTTAGCGATTATCTCGAAGCCAATGTGTGGAAATGGTACGAATTCGTTTCCGGAGTCCGCGGTCGAAGAAAAATTCGCAATGGCGAAATACGGTTGGTCGTTGGCTGCGACAAAACGACAGCCTGGGGTATTGCAACTGTGTCCGGTATGTCACAGCAATCGCCAACCAAGCTCAAGTTTAAACCCTTGGAAACCACAAATTCTTCTACAACCATTTATACCTGGGAATGCTCGGGGATGGTAGAGGAAAGAGTGGGTCCTGACAGGCATGAAGTCGACGCCTTGAGAAATTATGACAGTGGCCACCCAGAGCTCGATCCGACACTGCGTAATCAATGCCTTTTTGTGCGAACGATGACTGCCACTCTAAGTAATGATGAGTGGGCGAATTTCAACCGGAGTCTTGGAAAAACCACAGTGAAAGACTCGTACACCTCTTCCGGAACAGCTTCGGATCCTTCATCAGCGAGTATGCCAAGTGGTTCCAACTCGAAGTCTTCCAACCTACCTACATCTCAACAAGGACCTATTCGATCTCAAAGCTATGCCACTGGCCAGAGTGGAATTATGATATCGAAAATGCCCGACTCATCTGTCGTAAGTATTCCATCCTTTAACGAAACACCTGCAATAAAATATATTTCTTCAGTCGCCGTATCACCCTTCGGATGAGTTGAACCAGCAGCTTTTGCTGAAGGTGAGAATTTATGCTTTGTTTCACAAATAATTATCATGCATCTGAGTTGTAACAGTTCCCTTGTTGTAAGATGGCGATCACGAACGACCACGCTTGGTTATCGACATTCAATGGAGAGATGACCAATATTGGACGGGTCCTGGCTTCCCATAATGTCCGCATTGAAAATCGTCAGTACTTTACTTAATATTTATTCTCGATGTGTCACAAATCTCATTACCCTTTGAAGGTGTTTTACGTCTAGATCGAAAATATGTAATGTCCATCTGCCCATCTAGAAATAATATTCATTCAATTGTTTTTGCAGGAGATGCGCGGTTATAATTCTTCCGCATTTTTGTCCAACAATCTTTGGGTGGCGTTATCGGATGGTGCTTCAGAGGACGTCGACGAGAGTGACATGTCAGAGGGCGAAGATCCCGAGGTGGATATAGGGAACGCTTCGAGCAACATGCAGACAAACACAAAGCGAGAAGCAGAGCAAGAGGAACGTAAAAATTCCCTTCAACGCACTCGAGACGGTATTTTCACCCGGAACCCCATCTTTGATATCTCGTCGTTTCTCAAACACGTTTACAGCTGGTTCTCGATTTATGCACCGCGAAAAAGCTCGGCTTTCCCCAGTACAAGAGCATCTCAGTCCAATGCAAGAAAACGAGGGTCTTAGAGCCCCTTTGCGAGACAAAATTTCCAAGCTACATATCGGGGTTTTCAGTATTTAAAGGGCATTTACATATTGAATTATTCGCGGAATTGAAATTAATATTTCGACTGGACAAAAACATTCTAACAGTGCTTCATATTTTGTGATGTAAGACTTAGAACCCCGATGTACTATCCGCTCCGAGTCCCAAGAATGTCCCTTCTATTCACCTAAGGTAGCAGCTTATTAATAGCTACTGGATCTATATAAACCATCCGCATCCGCCATGCATGTCATTGCAGTCTGCCCTTGGTCTGCCCGAGAGAGCTCGGTCATCATTGACCAAGGATCGATGATCCCACACTACTCCCCTGTAGCCAGATCTCTCCTTTTGTGTTTCCATATGCGTTATACTTATAAAGAACTTTTCTTATTTATTGCTACTCTTTCAAGCAAAACCTGCAATCCAATCCAAAGCATAGGTGGTTCGATTACGATCGGAATTCAAACTCCGCTCGAAAAAACGACTTTAAGACTGACGTTCATCGTCATCAACCTCAATGTGCTCGTGTGGCCTCGAACGCGTGAACATGGGTAGGTATTACATCTCTCCAAATGATTGTCATATCTTTTGCTACCGCTAAAGCGCTGACGTTGCCATGACACCGCCAACAGCGACCACATTGCCTTTCCAATGAGGGATGTGGGCATTGTATGTCAACATTGAAGTGTTTATGGCCTGCATTGGGTGGCAGGAAAGCACGAAGGGTAGGAAAATGATACCCAGGATGTCGGTGCGTGCTGAATATATTCACTCATTGCGTGCTGATGTTTGTTAGTACCATGAAACCTATGAAAAAAGCGCACAAAAACTGCCCAAATTCACTAAAAAGATGGGTTTCAACACGAAATGCCACCCCCAACAGCGACGGACACGACACCGATGAAATGACACGCAGCTCTAATGACGACAACGAGAAGAATGGGAATGGTGTGGGAACCCAGGCAAGCAACACCCCGGCCTGCCACTTCTGGTAGTGGGGTCCGACTCGCGCCTCCCCACCAGCCCACACTGCCGCAGGTAAATCACCAATGCGATGGCGGCACAACCTCCATCCTCCCTTGCAAATGCTCACTGAGCCAAGCCAGGCAGGTTCGACCATGATGAGGACCCCAGGTCGGCGTCGACGGCTAGCACGAACATGAATGCGAACACGGATGTGACCACGATCCCGAGCAACGCGAGCACGGATGCAAATACCTTCACCAGCGTACGGACGATGACGATGGGGGTGTCCTAGCATAGAGTTTGATGCCGGTGCACGCTCTTCATATCGCGCGACCTTCCTAACCTCGCAGCTCTGCTCAGCGGTGTCACTTGACACCCGCATTGCTGTTGCGAGGTTTCCTAGTCAGCTTCGGAGCTCTACCCATGCATGGTTAAGCGTACCCCAGGTTTTGTGAAACCTCCTGCGGTGCGGGTACGGCTTGTAATGGGAGTCACAACTAAGAGAAAAAATCGGAGTATCGTTGGCTCGGTGGTTGGGATGGACTGATATCCGCACAAGGCCTGACGCTGGGGCTTGATCCAACATCTCGGTGACCCACACGCAAACACTCCTCCGCCAAAATGCGATGTGGGCGCTCGATTAACCCACACTACCGCAAGTAAATCACCAATGCGATGGCGCTGTCCTCGGTTGGAGGTCCATTTTGAAATGGGGTGATCGATGATCTCTTCCTCCGTGCGGTGACCTCGAGTTTGGAAAGCGTAACACCTTATGATACCCTCCCCCAGTCTGAGCTTTCTTGGGCATCCTAATTGGCTTCGAGTCTGATCTTGATGATACGCCGGTCCACCCATCCTATTCTAATCGCAACATCGCCTTGGAAGTTGATATAAAGTTCAAGGCACAAGTCTGGCAACTTGACCCTTATCAATCCCTAAGCCATTCAAAACGGCCTGATGCCATGTGACATCCTCTTTTCCTTTTCGCAGGACGCCCATCCTCTACGCCGAAACCCATCCACGAGGTTGCACAGCTTGCGACATGTGTGCCTGAGTTATATATGTAGCATTGGTAGGCCTTTCCCTCGCTCCCCAAGGTAACTCAGATCTCCGCTCATCCAACCTAACGCGAAGCGCAATCCAATCATAATGTCAACACAATGCATGCAAATATCTTACATACATCCAAGAAAGGCCCAAATGGGAGCGAGGACTCGGAGGAGGTCTGTACTTCGACTGTCTGCAGAGACTTGAATCTAATTTAACTATTTTTATGCTAGTCCAGGCAACAGTCAAAGGAATCGACTTCTGGCCCCGAATCTGAGGGAGGCAGTAACTCGTCGCACCTGAGTCAGCTTTTGCGCCTTCATCCCAACCCCTAGTCTGAGGTCAATCAAATGAGTACCAGAAACAATGATACCCTGTAAGTGGTTGAACCTACAATTTACACCGCTAAGATTGATCTGTTCTGTAGACGTGAAGTACCCACTCGGGAACTTACTGCTACCTTCTTCGCAGCTGCTACGGGAACGATCGTCAGCGGCCCCGCTCAGTTCAGCAGCAACAATACCACAAGCAACCAATTTACAGTACATATTAATCGTACGTCGATAGCTTGACTAAACCTTCATACTATATGAATCGAATGCGTGGAACCCTCAGCAAATTTTATACACACTGGCAGCGAACGGCCAAATCCCATAGTACGCATACGAGAATCTCAAACCTTCGAATTTCTGGACTAATCTGATACAGGTATTAACACTCGGATCACCAACATCATCGCCACCCCTTCCCGTCAACCCTGTGAATGAAATTCCCCCAAATCGTACGTCTGGCCACGATGTGCCGTACCGCAGACGGGGATGTTGACTGTGAGATAACTTCCAGCAAGTAATATGAGAGGGAGTTTCGTATTCAACTGAAAATATATGTCTGTCTACGCCGCCGGTTACAGTGTCCCTCATCCAACGAACCTTAATCAGACCGTTGCCGATGTGGACCCACCAAAAGGTAATGAAATATATGAACGACTTCTTCGGCGGAAGAAGCGGGGTTTTCCGCTGTACATACCCCAGCCTACCCCAGCCAAATAGACGGTTGCCTATCGCTTATCAGAGGATAGGCATCCGTATTGGGGACGTTGGAATCATAACCCCAGAAGGTGGTTCCTCCTTCCTCTTCAATATCTGTGCCCCACCCGACGACTCTATAAATCCTTGCATCCTCCCAGAAGATTTTTCCCCGCTTCAACCCGCGCTGACAGAGGTAGACGTCGTGGAGTTTTCCCGGTTCAATCCTGGTAGCTACCTGGCAAGCGAGTCAATCAAGAAAAAAGAAAGCAAGTCAAATACTAAGTGCGTAGCTCTTAACTCAAGTATGCCATTGATCAACGATACGCTAGGAGTTTACACTTCGAAAGATCCGCGTCTGAGGGAGCGGTATTGACGATTCCTGAAGGTGCCATTTCCCTTGACCTCGAGAATGACGCTGTCTTCAGCGAATATCTTGAGGCCAATGTGCGGAAGTGGTACAAACACATTTTTAGCGTCCGTGGTCGAAGAGACGTTCGTAATGGCCAAATACGGTTGGTCGTTGGTTGCGACAAAACGACGGCCTGGGGTATTGCCACTGTGTCGGGTATATCAGAGCAAACTAAAACCAAGCTTAGGTTTAAACCCTTGGACACCACAAATTCTTCTACCATCTATGTTCGGGGATGGTAGAAGAAAGAGTTGGTCCTGACAGTCATGAGATCGACGCCTTGAGAAACTGTGGCACGACACTGCGTAATCAATGCCTTTTTGTGCGAACGATGACTGCCACTCTAAGTAACGATGAGTGGGCGAATTTCAACCGGAACCTTAAAAAAACCACTGTGAAAGACTCCTACACGTCTTCTGGAACAGCTTCGGATCCTTCACCGGCAGGTAGTATGCCAAGTGGTTCCAACACCACGAAGTCTTCCAACCTACCTACTTCTCAACAAGGACCCTTTGGACGTCAAAGTTATGCCACTGGCCAGAGTGGAATTATGATATCCAAAATGCCCGACTCATCTGCCGTAAGTACTCTATCCCTTACCGCGACACTTGCAATAAAATATATTTCAGTCGCCGTATCATCCCTCGGATGACTTGAATCAACAGCTTTTGCAGAAGGTAAGAATTTATGCTTAGTTTTACAAATAATTATCATGCATCCGAGTCGTAACATTGGACTTTAGTTCCCTCGTTGCAAGATGGCTATCACAAGCGACTACGCTTGGTTATCGACATTATCAACCTTCGATAGAGAGATGGACAGTATCACACGGCTCATGGCTTCCCATGATGTCCGCATTGAAAATCGTCAGTACTTTATTTAAATTTAATCTCAATGTGTCACAAATTCCATTACCCTTTGAAGGTGTTTTACGGCTGGATCGAAAAGATGTAATGTCGATCTGCCCGTCGAGAAATAATATTCGTTCAATGGTTCTTGCAGGAGATGCGTGGTTATAATTCTTCCACATTTCTGTCCAACAACCTTCGGGTGGCGATGTCGGATGGTGTTTCAGAAGACGTCGACGAGAATGATATGCCAGACGCCGACGATCCCGAGGTGGATATGGGAAACGCTTCGGGCAACAGGCAGACGAACAAAGAGCCAGCAACAGAGGGTGACAACGTTAAAAACTCCCTTCGGTGGATTCGACAAGGTATTTTCGCCCGGAGGCCCATCTCCAATACTTCGTTTCTGAAACGCATTTACAGTCGCGTCCCAATTCATGCGCGGTGAAAAGGCTAGGCTTGCCCAATTACAAGAGAATCTCCGTCAATGAAAGACAACGAGGGCTTACAACCTCTTCACGAGACAAAATTTCCAGGCTTCCCCCTCGCGCAAAAAAATGCGGCCCAGAGGTATTACTGCACGACCCAGGCTCAACCTTCCTACCTCTCTCCGGGAGTGATTTGTTCATACCCGACGTTTTTTCCATACCCGACGATTTGTCTGTACCTGACGATTTGTCCATACCCGATGATTTGCCCATACCCGACGATTTGTTTATAGCTGACGCTACCGTTGACCTACTACACGACCCCGACCCATTCCCAACCCCCGCTGATTTGATTATACCCTCTCTCCATCAACACTATCAATCCCAGTCTGCATCCGACCGTTCCGTCAAGAAAGCTCGAACGCGGGAGTATCTTGAGAAGGATGAGAGGGATATAGGGTTTTCTGAGGGTGCGATGAGGGGCGGCCGCGAAGGTGCCCATGCAGGAGGACACGACCCCAGCCCTTTCCCACCTCCCGCTGACTTGTCCATACCTGCCGCCCGGGTCCCTTATCATCATCAATCCCACTCTGAGTCCGACCGTCCTGTAAAGAAAGCTCGAACGAAGTATCATAGCGATAGTGAGAATTCGGCTCAGGACGATCCGGAATATGAGGATATGGTTATGGAGAGCAGCGATGCCGAAGGCGCCCATGCAGGAGGGGGCAGATAGGAGATGACGAGATCCGAACGCAGATACGGATCTCTTGGCATGGGTGATTCCCCCGCGGCCTAACCAGGCCAGGGCCCAACTAAGTATGTCCGCCTTCCGAGTTGGAGCCCTTGCTTCCCACTCGAGTTTCTGAGCCTGGAATCCGGAAAAGGAGGGGAAAAGTCATATTTTAGCTGCATTTCGCGTGTATGATCAAATTTAACTCCCCCAGAGGCCAGATATCACATTCACGTCCATATATACAAACACCCTTCCGAATAATTAAGTCTATGGGTATGTAGAAGCGAGTTACAAGTCAGTCCCATGATTCTAAGAAAGAGGATGAACATACTATGTAGTATCAGCCACCGAAACACCCCCAGAAAGAAACCAAAAGGTTTACCTCATGCGACAACGCGAGCCATTCAGTCACAGTCCTGCAAATACTCATCGCGAAATGAAGAGAACGCCGGATGGCAAATTTTCGGCCTTGACCGCATCCGCACTAAGTAGTAGAGACCCGTCGTATATCTTGACAGTGCGAAATCGTCAGTATGCAATCACTATCACACCAATCAATAGATCCAAGAAAATCCTTCCATTCTTCTCGGGGTCAGACAGAACATAAATGAGCCGACAATCGACACCATATAAATAAGTAATCCAGTTTCTAGGGATAAGTAGAGCAGGCGAGTTGCCGGTTATAATTTTACAAGTCGGTCCGATGAATCTAAGAAAGAGAATAAATAACTATATCAGCCACTGAAACAGCGCCAGAGAGAAACCGAGGGTTTATTTACCTCATGTGACAATGCGATCCACTCCGTCAAAGTCCTGCAATACTCATCCCGGCCTTTATCCACGGGTGCCACAATGTGAAGGAAGAGAATTGGGCATGGGGGATGAGTCTGCGGATGGGGTGCTCGTTGGGTACTTCCTCATCGGCGACGCCGTCGTCGTCATCGCCCGGAGTGGGTATGGTATCTGCCATTATCTCGTCCTCGGCCTCCTGAGCAGCCACCTCCTCCACTGCGATGGCCTCAGGTTTGGATAGCGTAGCGCTCCGCGTTAACCTCCCCCGCCGAGGCGGAGCTTTCTTGCTTTGCTGTTCTTCTCTTCCTTTTTCCTTCGTCCCTGTCGAACCGGCCTTACCAGTGGGTTTCGCTCTGCTTTTACCCTTGATATCCGCGACTGGTGCATCACCGACCACAGGGTTCACGGCATCGTTCCCCTCCCGCCGGAGAACAAGACCACCATACCCAGGCGGCAAGTCGATCGTCAGACCGTGTATCGTGCGGCCGCGGAATGTGGATATAAAGCGCTTGTCTGCGTCTTCTAAGAGCGCAGGTGGAGTTGCGGCCGTGGGGTATGCGGAGAATGAGGAGGAGGATGCGAGTGTCGATGTTGTAGTTTGTGATTCGATAATTGTGGATTCGGTAGGGGATGCGGAGAGTGTTGTTAAGGTCGGGGTTGTGGATGGGTATGGGTGGATCTCCGAATCTGTGTCCGCGTTCGGTATTGCACTGGTGGTGGTTGTAGTCAAGTCGTGCATCTCCACATCCGTGGCTGTCCGTCCGAGCGCTGTTGGCCCCTCGTTTTTGGGGGCGTCGGTCTCCATGGGCTCACACCCCGTGATCTCCACACCGCCAACTCCTGACGGCACCTCTTCGTCCTTCAAAGGTTCTTTACGTTCTTCCACGAGTTCCTCAGGCTTCACCTTCTCGATTTTCATGAACCGCGAAACGTTCGCAGGCCCGGTGTAGTCGATGTGGAATGGCATGAGGTTGGGGGTACATGTTTTTAGGCTCGTCGTAATGCAGGGAATTATAACCTGAGGGGCGGCCATATCCTTTGCGTTCGGATTTTAGGGAGAGCTCAAGAGTTGATTTTATCGTGTCGTGAAAAGCCCGTCACAGCGTACACATGACGTGACGGCCCGCGTCCTGTCACGACCTTTATAGCGTTTTGAATTGGTTTTGAACAATCGACGTTGCTCGTCCGTCTCCATTGAATCTATCCCTATTATGAGCATTCAAAACCCTCCTACTATTTGCGATTTTCCGAACACATTTTTGCACGTTTTCCAGTGGGACGCACTCGGGTTCAACAATCAAGCTGTTCGCCTGTTGGATCAGTGTAGGAGATTAGATTAGACCTGTATGTAAGCACCGATAGTGCTCCACATCCTTCCATCGCATCCGATTCCCTCGCCGTCTCCATCGTGATCATTGGCTCTTCTTTCGTTGGCCGTAGAAGGTCCAAGTCACAGATGGAGAGGAGATCGTGGTGGAAGGAAGGAAAGAGGCGGTTGGACAGCTCAATCCGTTCCGGGTCAACTTGATGGGCTTACATAATTTTGGACTTGACAGTTTTCGAATCTTCATCACGTTTTGAGAGCATCGAAAATACAAAACCTACCGGTGAGCGAGTTGTCAAAAAAAAGAAGTCCGCAAATTTTTTTGTTCTGCTGC
>Ga0307517_10007909_pt1 | contig 15374 bp, 17 predicted proteins | sample 23_EM_MG_FD_194515 | JGI IMG/M metagenome (GOLD analysis project Ga0307517, IMG submission 194515) | Populus trichocarpa ectomycorrhiza microbial communities from riparian zone in the Pacific Northwest, United States - 23_EM | ecosystem: Host-associated > Plants > Roots > Unclassified | place...
TATAAATATGCTTGCTACCGCCCACCTGTTTTGGAATAATTAAGAACCAGAACTCCTACCAAATCTGCTCTCTACTCCTCACCAAGCGTGCCTCGCAACCCCCCTCGCACTTGCGCAGTATTATCCATATAGAATAGATTGTGCCCCTGGCGTTCACATTTTGAACACGTTGCACTATAAGCATTCCCCAAACCTGAGCCCTCGGTTATCGCGTTGAGTTTCTCTCGCCGGCGGTGGATTGTGGTTCCTGTAAGATCTCATTGATATTCAGCGAGACTAATAGGAATCTAGATATGTATAATATCTGTTAGTAGATAGCTTGAAATAGCTCCCGGAGTGTAGTTGCTGCTACATACATTTCAGAAATATCATCGGGAATTTTCTTCAGGATTTCCGCCTCCAGACTACTGTCCATCGCATCAGGGTTTGTGTTCTCATTTAACCTAGTGCGAAGATATTCGATGACATCATTTCTTCTGGGGGTGATACGCATTAGGTGTGTTCAGGGTGGTCCTTTCGTGGTCCTTTCGGGAATCTGCTTGCTGGTCCTTTTATGGAAAGGACCATTGAACGACAGGAAAAGTGTGGATAGGATAAATGGGGAAATTCGGTAATGGTCCTTTTAGATAATCGTACTGCCGTACACTATGTGTGAATAAGGTTAAGCTACGTTCTAAAGTGTTGATAGTACAAATATGTAGAGTAAGCCAAGAAGCGAGTAGTGTGAAAAAAGAAAGCGAAAAACCAACAGGCATTCAGAACAAAGCTGATAAGTACCCGCAACCATTCACAGTACTCGAAAGAATGTCTGCTGAGTCTTTCCGGGCAGAGTCTGTTCAATATTACGAGCTACAAGGGTTACACCTGCAGCAGCTTGGGCTTCTTAGGATTTTGGAATCGCTGTACGCAAGTGAGGCGAATGCTTCAGATGTTGAACCCATGGATACAAACTTGAGCCACACTGTTTGGAGAGTATCAAATCATCCTCAGACCACAAATTCTGAACCATTGCGATTGGAGGCAATATTCCTACACTCGGTCATCTATCCCATGCTATCACAGAATTTTCAAATGCTTTCCATGAGTATTGATTCCTTACGGAGAGTCTATCCAGCATCTGTTAAACAATCCTCACAACTACCCTTAATTTTATGGTATTTTAAGGTTCATGATTACCGACGATTTAGGAGAAATCTCAAGGTTCATCCGACAATATTCAATTACCTCCTGTATATGATGAATGATGATCATACCTTCGGCCATAGCACACAGAATGCTCCCCATTCTGTAAATTCTGGCATTCTACTCCTGGCAAATATTCAACTGGCAACAGCATTGTATCGGTTTGGACACTATGGAGATGCTGCAACTTGTGAAGATATTGCCCAGTGGGCAGGGATTAGTGCAGGCTCCGAGTCGGTTGTCAATTGCACAAGACGTGTAATGAGTGCGTTCCTTCTTTTTCATGAGGGTGTGATCAAGTGGCCAAATGAAGAGAAGAAGAAAGCCGCAAAGGATAGTGTTGAAGCACTATCTTGTCCTGCATGGCGTAATGGCTACTGCATGGTAGATGGAACCTTAATTCCATTATATGAAAAGCCAACACATTTTGGCTAGTCATACTTTGATCGAAAATCTAACTATTCACTAAATCTCGAGGTATGGTTTCATATACTTCTCAAGCTACATATAAATAATAGAGAAGAAAGTTGACAAATAATTACTAGTTGATTACACTACCGGATCTTACGATAATTGACTACGTTGTTGGCCATACCGGTAGCGCACACGATAATTGGGCATTTCAAGACTCCGTCGCGGTGTTGAACAGTAGGGACCTGGTTAGTGAAGAGGAGTGTATATGGGGTGATTCAGCATATGCATTGACATCACATGTTATTGCACCATACAAGTTACTGAAAAGCCTTCACCCTGATAATAAAAGATTTAATTATTATCTTTCATCTATTCGGGTACGATCTGAGCATGCAATTGGATTTTTAAAAGAGAGATTTGGTTCTTTGAATGGGTTAAGACAAAATGTTCGCAACCCTATGACGCATAAGCTTGCATTAATAGGGGTAAAAACATGTATTGTATTACACATGCTAGCATACCAGATGGAGTCAAGAGAGGGAGGCGAAGTACTAGGAAGCTTGGAAGATTGGATTCAAGATGAAGCTGAAGAGACCGAGGAAGGGGAAATGAGACTTGGTGTACGAGACAATGAGGATAGGAGTATAAATTGTGACACTGCGCTGTTTGGAACTATGAGAAGAGAAAGTCTAAAAGCTCAGTTGTTAGCAAGTTTTGTAAATAATTAATGGAAAAAAGGAAATATAAGTTCAACTAACAAGAGTACTAGTAGAGGTGGAACGAAGGGAGAAGACCTATCTCAGGAGTTCCACTTTGGTGAGGGGGGCATGATAGGAATAGTTCCTGATACATAGAGTTGCATTTGAATCTTATAGGTTTCAAGGCGGGCGAGATACTGGTGTTTCATTCTTGAGCTCTGCTGATTCTCTAATTCTACAGCCCACTGTGTGGTTCGGAACTTCCGGTCCCAGCTCTCCTGGCTTTGCTTAGCATTCGCTGTGACAAGAGCTGCTTCAGCAATTTTTGACATGGTAGCAGAAGACTCAGCACCCGATGCTTGAACACTAGAGTTGGGAATTCCGGCATTCCGTCTTCTGCGAGGTGTCTCTGTAGTAGGAATATTTGAAGATAAGGGTGCTGGATTTAATGCGACTTGATTAACCATCGGGCTGTGAATTGGGTGGGATATTGGCCCAGCGTCCTCCAATCCTTCTTTCACTGGCATACAGTGCTCAACATTGTCTGCAAGTAAGAGTTCCAACTCCTTCTCGGCCTTGTATTTATCATGGACTCCATCGGAGAGATGCTCCTCTGCGATAATCTCAGTTCCTGATTCTCATTCTCTCTACTAGTAGAATCCTCAACGAGCTGAGTATCATCCAGGAGTTGGTGAAATTCTTCAACATGGTTTCGTCCTTTCCGTGCATTTTCAATACCAATCGGGTTGAAATTTGGTCTTTGTGACCAAATAGAGTGAAGGTCATTCCACCAAGGCCATTTCGCTTGATACCGCTTAATCAAATTAATTTCATCTAGTGTGTTGTTCCCCGCTTCAGGCTGCCCTGCGGTCCCCGAATCACCAGCCTCCAAAATCTCAATTCCATCTTCAATCTGGACTCTCTCTGTATATGGCTGGGATCGGGTACCAGTACGGTTTCGCAATATCGTTTCCCTCCGTGTCTGAACTCTATTTCCTGTGCTGTGCAGAGCTTTCACCATCTGCTTGTACTCTTTTTTCAGTCTAAAGTGTTCATAAGATTAGTACCATATATATTTATTAACAGCACTTCAATATTATGTGAAAGTAAAACTACATACCGATTCAAGTAGTTTCCTAAGCTTTCCGCATACTCTTTCTGAACACTGCCCTTATCATAATCCTCTACCCTCTCTTGGAAAATCCTGTCTGCTAATTTTCCATAGTAGTAGGCTTTTCCATGAATCGGTGGATTGGCTTTGTTCTTAGAGTCATGGAAAAGTTCATCCTGGATCGTACTGTCCTCTAGCAAGATGGCAACCAATTCGAGCGTCCACTCAGGATGTCTTGCCCACTGTACCTCTTTCTTTTTCTCCTTTCGCACCTTACGTATACCGGCTACTATAACTCCCTCCTTCCTGGGTTTTGGTGTGATTCGTGATACTCGTGGCATTTCAGCAACACAAATGGACTATTTCACTTCCCCCACTATGAAGAGTAAGGTTAGCAAAATAAATATATCTTATTGATTTGCATAATGTGAATTGATACCTGAATCGTGAGCATACTTAATGCTTTACTCTCACTTTATTGCTTTGTCGACTTCCTTACTCACACCGGAATATTGTCAACAGAAGTACTTTCTTTATTATTTTACATTTCAGGTATTCGTTATTATTACCTCACACACCTGTGTTGCATCGTTCTATTCTGAACTAATTGATATGGGCATAGTATGTATCGCTAGAGGATGCACTAGTAACACCGTGACTAGTTTGATCGGTACAGTGAAAGGACCATTTGTCAACAGTCCGGACATAGCAAAAGGAACAGATGTGTTCCTTTTGCAAACTCTTGAAAGGACCATTTAATTGGTTTGAAAAGGACCTGCCGAAAGGACCATGAAAGGACCACCCTGAACACACCTATTGTCGTTACTGTCCCATGAATACCGGTACATCTCCCAATTTCATTCCGAATGTGCTCTCTCCCAGTCGCGAATATTCGCGTGCCCGGAGACTTTTGGAGGATTTGGCTCAAAGAATCGAGGAGCTTGACTCGATGTTCTGCAGCACATTCATCCACAGCGTCAATGCATATGAATGTGCGCTTTTCGGAAGAGGTAGTCTGCAGCATCTTGACAAGTTCCGAAAGTCGTAGCGCCCGGCCACCAATGACCGTTTTCTGGAGTTCATAGGCCGTCACTATTTCTCTCGGTACCTCTCGCAGCCCGGCCACCACCTGTTTCAGCAAGGCACCTAACACATTCGTCGGTGACTGTTCTTTTTGGGCGGCGAAATCAAAGTAAAAACATGCAACTGCCACATTTTTCCCGCTAGCTTGATCGCATAAGCTGTATATCACCAATGAGCTAACATCAGGGCTTGTCAACACTTGCCATTTTTCTTCCGTCATCGGGGTTTGTCCTTGTTACCTAATATAAGTCTTTCCGACCCCCGGATCTCCATAGCAAAACAAAACTGAATTATCTGATTCGCGTTCCCCACTGCCAGTGTGCCAACTTCTAAATTCCTCGGTTTGTAAGAGCCATTCCCCTACATCTTCAACTCGGCGGTCTTGAATCCCCTGGTGCCGTAGACTGGGTTCCAGCGACGATAATCAAGTCAAGAGCTGAGCCCTGCCATCAGTAGTAGTACAGTTGTTCCACACATTATTATATGAGTTAGTAGTATTGAAGGAGTTGAAATGAGCCATCTTTATCGTTCTGAGAGTGGTGGAGGATGGGTGATTGATTTGATCGTAGCTGAAGAAAAGGAGGACTTTTTGTGGAACCTGAGGGATAATATCACTATCCAATTATGAAAAAAAAACTCACTAGGCAAAGGGTTGCGAATCCTTTTTTTTTTACTTTTTTCAGAGCTCTCTGTGTAATTGGTAATAGGAGTAGGGGTGAAGTATTGGGACGAGTAGGGGTAGCAGATGCCTATGCATATACTTTCGAAGGAGTACCAAAGAACCAAAAAAGCAAGATAACTACTAATTAGACTGATTCCACTATCCCCCTCCTTGTCCCAATAGTGCCTCCCTCGCCCAAGTACTTAGTAAGCCACTGAAAAAAACGAGACTTCGCAGTGCTGTATATCTGATTCTACCAGGCGGAATTTTTAGTACAACCCCGGTGGATATTACGGCACAATCAAGCTCAGAAAAAGAAAAAAAATGCCCAGAGAGCTGTGTGCCCCTTTCCCAACCCTTTCAAAAAACAACAATCTTCCACAAATTTGTTTCCTAGCCTACCTTAGTAGCTAGAAGGCCATGCCTCTCTAAGTTCTCTTCTATCGCGCAGGACGAAACTCGCACTGCGATCAAGCACCACCTCAGAGCACCTGCGGCGAGGCCGGCCCATGGCCGCGGTCGCATGTTTTTTACCACTGTAAACCCTATTGATAGCTAATAATGCACTTTAGTTAAACGAGACGTGTAACTAGCTAGCTTAGCGTGCATGCCTATGCGTCGGATCTTGTGAATAAATCGGTCCAAAAACCTACCTGCCGCCTGACTCAAAGAATCCCCGAGTACGAGTACTTTTTTTTTAATTAGTGGAGGCCAGGATCAATAGAGCTAATATTATTAGATTTAGAGGGTATAGTTCTTCACGATGTTAATGCGGGCGGGGGGTCGATTGATATCCCTCAGTGTAGTACCGTAAAAATCTTTTAAATCCACCATCGGAGATCTCCAACGGAAATTACTATCTAAACCACAATAGGCTTAACTAGGTAGTTTAGCGAAATAACGAATACCTGTGAATGAGATCCAGCAAGCTCAGCCTCCCCAAGATATACTCTGTCAGGATAACACTATTCCTTCTCAGGGTGTTTTGTTTTGGATTGCGAAGGCTTGGGGCTCGATCTCCGATGGTGGATTTAAGAGGTTCAAAGGTAAGGACCGGCCCCTCCGGGACCCCCTGCGGCAGCTGAGCACAGACTACTGATAATACAACGTACCTGAGCGATTGTCACGATCAATTTTCTATATTTACAATACCGGCAACTTACTTCATCTTTCCCATACTCGAGCAGTCATTTCGTCAGAGCAAAATCCCGACCGACACCCAACCTGAGCACTATAGCTACCCGAAGAGCCGCTGAGTGAGTTCTTCATCTAGAGCTTAAGGTGACTTAGGATCTAAGGTTTTACCCCCAAACTGACTAACCGAGCAGAGTAAATCTCAAACAAACAACTCTAAAACAAATTACCATATGAAGGATACTCTGAGCATATTGTACTCCAAAAAATAAACAAAACCAGAACAATAGATACGAGAGGGAGAGGGGGAGATCAGTCCTGCCTAGAGGCTCATGCACACAGCTGCTTAGTCATATAGCTGTCCTGCTGGTCATTGACATCGGGTCTCGTGCTTTTCCCATGCTTTCTTCTCCTAACACTGCCGACACGCCACCACCTCTCCCACCTTGTGGCAAAACAATCAGTCAAACCTGATCCGTCTGGGGCCCTTATCCCTCCTCCGTTAAGGCCAATTTTCCCACCCCCCCGCTCTGTGCACCTCTTTGCAATCTCCACTATCCCAGTTCCTGTACCTGAATAGCCGCCTATAAACATCTTATCCCCGCTACTGCTTGTTTTGCCGCATTTGCGCTGCCCTGTTTCTAACACTACTACCTCCAAGAGGGTGACTTAATTATCATCACTTCTTCCTCGGTTGTTTTGTAAAGCCGCCACCAAAAATCACTCGTCTAATCTTACCCCCCGTTCAGGAAGCCTACATAGCATACCACACAAATCAGCACGGCATAGCACGAAAGCCCACGGTAATATTAAAAATCGCCGGCGATCGCCCTGTGCTGATGGATATTGTCTTTGCACCTTTCTTATCTTGCCGATCTTTTTTGTTAGTAGTTCCCTTTGATTATAAATTAAAGAGGGGCAATCGGTATACCTGATCCGTATACTGCATATGGGTATTCGCATATATGGCCGGGGATGATCGAAGAGCGAAGCGGAAGATGGATCAGAATGCCAGAGACAAACGGGACCGGAGCTCCAGTGTAGTAAGGGTACCCTGGGAAGGATTTCTGTGGTTAATGAAATTCTCGGTACTCCCTCGTTGTCCTAGTAGCAGGAACGTTGAGCTAAGGGGAGATTTTTGTATTTTTCCACATAAACCCCTGCCCCGCCATAGATAGGGCATATTTTTCCTCTTTGCCCACATCTCTTTCCCTCTCCTGCGTCCCTGTTTTGCCGTGATCAGCACCTCATAACAGCCGGTAAACGTATCGTTATGTGGTCAGCTGGGCTGGTGCAAAGAAAGCTGCTTGGGTCTCAACCGGGATGTACGAGCGAGGGGGGTCGTCCACATAGAGCAAGAGGAGGACGCGAAAACCCAACTTGACTTTTTAAAATACACAATTAACCCCCGGGATTCGTGGGCAGGGATATTGTAGATCTGATTTGGAGCCCCTTCAGTAACCCCCTCCCCCCTACCCCCCCCCCCCCCCCCCCCCACTACTACAGCATTTTGAGGTATTGTGCCGAAACATCCTCCAATCACTAAACGTCGGCGATTCAGAACCCGCTTGCCATAGGGAAACTTAACGCATCAGCGCTTTCCACAGTACAGACCCCTATGGCAAAAGGTGCTAGTAGTTAGGTTCAAACTTTAGTGTTTAAGATCTCGCTCCCGGGTATTCTACCCTACAGCTGCGGTTCAGGGCGGCAGGGTGTAGTTTGACAACTAACATTCGGAGTGTGGCAAGGCTTTGCCTGTCCGACTCAGGAGATTGTTCGGGTTCCTTATGCCGGACATAGGCATCCGAGAGAATTCCCGGGGAGAAAAATATTGTGGTGGGTATGATAAACGGATGGAATGCCTTTCTTAGTTCTCTTGCACCCCGAGGTCTCATGAGAAGTGGGCCGTGGGATCGCTCTTGACAAACTCAGGTAGGATACATGTGCTCGTGGAATAGGAGCCAATTTCAGAGTCAGATATCCCTGAGCTGATTACCCTTCATAGGCAAGAATAAAAGAAAGTGTGGACAGCCGCCCAACCTCACATCAGAGCTCGCACCTCATGGACTATAGCATGCAGGAATGACCCCCATTAAACCATGTCCAGATTGGAATCTAATCATCGCGCTTGATCTAACAAGCCTCTAAGTTACATCACTTTCCATAGGTGCCAAAAATACTCTTTTTTTCACCCTATATTATCTCTCGAAATCTAAAGAACACACAGGCCCACATCTCAGAGGGGAGGAAGAAAAAGGAAATTCAGCAACTATAGAAAAGCAAAAAATGAACAGCGAATGTGGAAGGAGGATTTATAACGAAAATGAAACAAAAATAGTAGATGTGATGGAAGGGAAATTTCAAGCTAACATAGGCCAATGCGAATAGAATGGAAATAGCCAGCCACCAACAATGAAACTCTTGATTACCTGGCCTGATTACATAAGGAAATCCGTAGAGAGATTTGGATGGGCATGTGATAAATGTGGTCATTCCCATAGAAAGTCATTTCTGCCCAAACAAAGAAAATAATTAAATGGAGTTCCCCCGGCAGGCTCACTGCGGAAGGAAAGGAAGCACGGCGATTGCTACAATACGGCATTGTACACCGCAGGTAGAGCTTGAGCATGATTCAAGAGTTAGTATAGTCCTGCGGAAACGGCCCATAGGCTATCCGTATTTGGAGACGGGAAGGATGGCGATGCCTCCTCAGCCTTTAGCCACGACTAAGGTAGCAGACTATGAGGCCGTAGCAACGCCATCACCCCCGCATGACTACCGCCAACAGCACACCAGTATGGTGTTAGGCCGCGGTGATTTGGTTTGTCGGGGTTGACGTCGCTCCGTCCGAGCAGTATTTTCACCACCACCTCGTGCCCAGCACGAGCAGCGTGCCAGAGTGGTGTTTGGCCATCGCTATCCGGTTTGTCTGGGTTGATGTCATCCCGTTCGAGCAGCATTTTCACCACTCTCACACTTCCGCTGATAGCCGCACGACAAAGTGGTGTCCCGCCGCTCCAACCTGGTTTTTCGGGGGCAATGTCGTCCCGTCTAAGCAGTATTTCCGCCACCTCCTCATGCCCACCCCAAGCCGCGCAACCGAGTGGTGTTTCGCTGTTCCAACCTCGTTCGTTGGGGTCGATGTCATCCCGCTCGAGCAGAATTTTCACGACTCCCGCATGTCCATTCATAGCCGCACGACAGAGCGGTGTTTCGTTGTCCCAACCCGGCTTGTTGGGGTTGATGTCGTCCCGTCCGAGCAGCATTTTCACCACTTCTTCGTGCCCATTACAGGAAGCCCAGAGGAGAGGTGTGCGACTGGTAGGCATACAGTCCTCTTGGTTGATATCACAGCCTTCCACCTCCACTTAACCGGAGAAAATCTCGACTGTGCTAAAAACGTATGCACAATGTACGAGTGCGGCCGATAGATATATCCGTCACGTGCTTTATCAGGGCACACTACAATAACAAAGTTCACCAAAGCTTTCTTATCATACCCACGTGACGGATATATCTATCAGCCGCACTCGTAGACAACCGACAGGCAGAGTTTCTCGGGATCAAGAATGTACCGGTAGTTCTCCTGCTCTTCTAACGATTTCGGTGGGTATGTGGTAGACTATCCGTAATCGTCAGATAGCTTCAGCCCAGGAAATTTAGCGCGAACCGAGGGTCCTCGTTTCGCGGGGTCTTCGGAAGATAAGCAGGAATATTCGAGAATGACGGGAGAGGGACTGGCCGAGAGAGCATAGATCCGCTGCTAATTCAGATAACTCAAACAGGTTTCGATGACTGGCGAGTAGGTTGTATTAAGGTTAGGATGAGTGTAGGGGGTGAGAGGGGGGTGAGAGGGGATTCTCACGGTATTCTCCGCCGCCTCGTTCACACAGGATACTAATCACCGACAGAAACAAACATGATCCTCCGGAGCATTCTAAGGACAAGAGTTCAACTCCTTATCTCAAAGACGTATGAGAAGGTAAAAGGTCAAGCCTGCGAATGAGGCTCAGGTATTTTTGTGAGCGAAAAGGGAAATCTAATGCCCACAATTGAGATACTCGTGCCAAGGTTATCGCAAGGCGCCACAAACCCCCGACCACCAGTATCATACTCAACCTAACTTTGCGGCTCAACGTAGTATTGTGGCCTATCATATCATACCTGGATTAAATAATATTATGTATGATAATATCATATTACAAGTACTCGGGTACAAGGGTAAGTCGGGCGCGGTGCCACAAAAAGTCTTGGTTTATTGCCTGTTCTGGGTGTGCCCGACTTTTTTCCTCATACAAAAAAATTGGTGCAAACCGCGTTTGTATGGGTAAAAACCCTAGTTACTTTATATGGGTGTCGCCCGACTTATGGTACCCCCCGAGTACATATGATACAGTAAAAAAGCTGGGTAAATTGGGTATCGGTGGTCGGGCCCTAAGCTCATGCAATCTGTAACAAACACCCCGAGAAAGAATAGTGTTTTTAGACAGGGTACAGCTTGGAGAGCGTGATGGGTCTCGTTAACTGGTATTCGTTATTTTATTAACCTGCTCTGCTAATCCTATTATACTTTAGTACCACTATCCTGCCTAGATCTACAATACCCAGTTTTTGCTATTCGAAATGTTCGTGACAAGAGCTGCGTGCTTTATCATTAATTATCAATAAGTTAAGTGAAAAGTAGTATGACTTCTTAGTAGGAAAAAAGAAAGATTTATTCTGCAAGACAGTCCTAGAGCGGAATGAATGCACAAAAATGAAAGATTGGAAATTTTTGTGTTGTGGTTGTTGAGGTAATAGTAGGCAGCACTGAGGTTGGAAAGGTGCTAGCGGCTTCAATGATTTATTTATCAGTAAGGGAGATAGCCAATCCAGGCACATGGTACTGTAAGGTACACCCCGGTGGTACAGTTCATACGGATAGCTGAGAGGAAATCGTCGCCGCGACCTCATTTCGAGTATTTAATTTGCGCTCGAGTACCGAAATAACTTTGTTGCTCGACACATGTTTGTCGCGCAACATAAGTCTGCGGTTTAGCCACAGCCCGCCTTATCAACATACGATACCGTATTACCGTATACTCCCCACACCATGACCCATTATGCCACTAGTACCATCTTTTATACTTCCTGGCCAGTGGGTAGAGAATATCAGGATGATGAGATACAAATTCAGGCTGTGGTTGCCCCTATTTGCATAATATAGTACAGTCCCTAGTCAGAAGTGTTCGTGATCTGAGACATGTTTAATTGCGATTGCGCCATGGTGGGGGGGTTGCTGGTTGCGGGGTTGAATACTCGCGCGCGCGCACATCATGATCACCCGGCAACAACGATAGATTCTCTACCATCAACCCCCTCTATAAATTAAATACATAAGACTAGTTAATACCTTGTATAACCTCCCCTTGCCTCCAACACTGCAGCTACTCTATCAGGCATTGATTTCCACAATTTTTCAAAAAACTCCTCAGGAATTGTTTCCCATACCAAAGGTAATACTTGTGCAAGCCTCTTCTTAACAGTTTCTTTTCCACCTGGGGTATCTGCAATCCTTGGATACTGCTGGTGTAGTCGCTTTTTAAGCTCAACCCATACATGTTCAATAGGATTTAAATCAGGGGAGTAAGGGGGGTGATCCACAACTTCAATAGAATGTCTCTCCAACCAATCCATAACATTGTAAGCCTTGTGAACAGGAGCATTGTCTTGCTGAAAAAGAATATCTTCAAGTTGCATACCAAAAGAAATCATTTGATCAATAACAGGAAAAAGATACCTTCTTAAGAGTCTAATATACCTGGTCTTGTTGATATTTTGAGTAATAGGAACTAAAGGACCTTTTCTCTTACCCCAGAAGCACCCCCATACCATAAGCGAAATTCCCTTATCCTTCTCCTTTGGGTGAATGCAATCTGCTAGCCACTTCTCACTAGGTTCTCTGAACACCCAGTGTTGCCTTGGATCCTTGGATTTCTCCACACTGCACTCATCACTCCAAATCACTCTCTCAAAATCCTCCACAGTCCAATCCCTATAGGTTGTAGCCCACCTCAATCTCTTAGCAATATGATCAGGTTTGAGTCTAGGTCTTGATTTGGCTAGCCATTTCTTGACATTGGCTTCTCTGAGTACTCTATCCACTATTGATTTCTTAATGTTAGCAACTGATAGTGGAATCATATTCTATCACTCAGAGTAGCACGAAAGCTCCGGGTTTTTTTTTGTTACCTGTTGAAAGTGAAATACCGGGCGCGTATTTATCTCGGAAGTCAGATCTGGTCATTTTGCAGTTGGACTTGGCTTGCCGGATGATTGTGCGACGCTGTCGCTCACTCAGAACGGGTGTGCGACCGGGACGAGGGAGATTATCCAGTGATTGGCGCTCACATGCTCGAGTAAGGAAGCTTTTAATTGTTGTCCATGGCCGTCCAATAATGTGAGCCACAAGGGTAATGTTCCGGAGGCAGTAGAAAGAGGCAATTATCATCCCCTTCTCAATATTCGACATTTCCCTTTGGGAGGTTTTTGGGGTTCGCTTTTTTTTTTTTGCTATTGACTTTGCAAATCCGGTGCGGTTAACCATTGGAAATTATTTGTGGTATCGTGGTATGATCGGGTGGTTGTGTAAAGAGTCACGGTCATGATCAACTCGGTGATGTGGCATTTTTGGCGAGGTTGCTTAGTAAGCTGTTTCACGAACACTTCTGACTAGGGACTGTAGATGTTAATAATTCTGGGTATTGAGTTCCAGGCTGGGTTGCAGAAATACATGCAAAGTAGAATACTAAATTATATGGAGCGGACTCCTAATGTGATGTTGAACTACGGTACCGTACTTGCACAAAGCAGCGTTAAGCCACAAAGTCATGTTAAGCCACATATTTACCATTCTGAGCTACAAAGTAATATTGAGCCGGAAGCTGCATTGAGTTGTTGGGCACGGTTTTACTTAGAGTGCCACCTCTGGTAAGTCTGCAAGCATCCGGGGGTTGCGCCTAGCCTCCGCCTTGGAAAAAGTACCAGTAGCGAAGTTTGTAGATGTTCGCGGGCGATCGCACAAGAAAGAGGGGGAGAAAAGAGCAAAGGAAGAAAATCAATCCTCGTTCTAGATCGTGTTTCTCAACCTTCTCACACGGGATAATGCTAATATCGTCCCTGATCGACCGGTGATGCTCCACTAATGAATCGATGATCTTCTGCGGGAGTCCATCCCCTCCCTTTATATTCAGACCAGGCAAGCGGAGGAAAAATGGCTCAGCGGAAACTCTACACACATGAAGACCCCACGACATTCCCCTCCACAAACCCCCGGCGATGCCAGCCACGACTACCCATAAATATGTGGTTATCCACAACAAGCCCTCAGAACCTAATTTCGCCTCCACAGTACGGTACTCTTGAAGGGTAAAGTTGCTTAATCAGCTAAGAAAGCCTCGTTGTCAATGACCGCAAGTCCTTAAGTTAATAGTTAGCTATCGATATCCATTAAATTTTAAAGGAATATTTTCAGTATTGACATTCTACAACCCTATCTCTACTCTGTGGGAGTTAATTGGGCTTTCAGGGCTGATCCGAGTCAGAGACCGACATCACAGCGGCCGTGCCAACCCTAGCTTTCTCCCCGCCCCTCCCCTTTTTCCAAACTAGCCCGGTACCCCACCCACACCTATCGCAACGAAGCGCAAGAAATCCCCTCCACAGTTATGTTGAAAATTCACGAAGGTTCCATTTCTCGGACATTGCTGAAACACTCATGATGGATGACTGAGAAGAATTGTGCTTGAAGATGGCTGCACGATTGAGTAGTATGGTATTAGAAGAGTGATGGTATGTTTGGTTGAGGAGTTAGACGAAGCAGGAATGCTTGGGACGGTTTAGGAATTGGCACTAGGAAAGGCCGGTGGTTTGGGATTAAGGTTCACTAGGGGTTGGAATAGATTAGTGTCGCACTATGATGTTTAGGAAACAGACGACAGTATCAGGACTGTAAAGGATTGCAAAATATGAGGGAAACTGTGTAAGAGGACGAAACGCGAAGAAGGGAATCGGGGAATAAGAGTTTCGGGAAGATTCTCAGGAGTTGGAGATGCGGAGCGAAGATAGGAGAGACTATGAGCGGTGCTGTGGATGAAGAGTTTTTCTGTAAAGTCAAGTTTGTGTATATATAGGACACGTCCGGAGGCATAGAAAGAACAACGACCCCAATACACTCTCTATCGAACATAGCTAATTTTATGAATTTACTCTTAAGCGCAATCCTACCGTTCTATTCAACTGCAACATAATTCTTAAATTCCGATGGACAAGTGCCTTGGGACGCCTGCACTAGAATCGCCTAACTACTAAGTAGACTAGCCGGGCTAGAGAGTAAATCTTAGGTAAACAATCTTAAATGAAAAAACCGTAGACCAACAGCCCTTGTACAACGCCCTAGAACAAACAACATTGCTGACTACAGCGGTAGGCACGGAGGAAAAAATCAACCCTGTTTCAGCACTGCTACACTTGAGTGCTGTCATCTTCCCAAAGATCATCTACTTATCATCATTCTTTCCCAGGTTGGTTTAGATAGCCATCACAGGCTGTCACTCGTAGAAGCTTGGAGCGAGAGTGTTGAAAATCTTGGTTGCTGAGGTAATGATTTACGGTGGGGATTTTACGTAGTGGACTGAAACCACTCAGGTGGAGATGAGAATCATGATTAATTGATGACAACTTGGTGGAAGGAAAGACTTGAGGAAAGTTGTGTACAGGAAGGAAGATATGTTGTGAGGAGACGGTGTGAAGGAAGGAAAAACAAGTGGGGTGAAAACATTTTGAGAGCTTGCGCGTCCTTTGACTAGTGCGTACGTATGCCTCTGCGGCCACAGGGTGCGGGCACATCCCGCATAAAGTGCGGCCATCAACAGCGATTTCCAATAGAGAGCAGTATGTGTATCTAGCACACTGTACCACATAATACCACACCGTCTAGTAACTTACCCTATATCCGCCGGGCTTGGTTTGACGTGGTAATGTCGCGAGATAGTTTGGATCTCAATGGAAATCTAGATCGGGGGGGGGGGGGGGTTGGAAACAAAAAAAGGGG
>Ga0307517_10007910_pt1 | contig 15370 bp, 3 predicted proteins | sample 23_EM_MG_FD_194515 | JGI IMG/M metagenome (GOLD analysis project Ga0307517, IMG submission 194515) | Populus trichocarpa ectomycorrhiza microbial communities from riparian zone in the Pacific Northwest, United States - 23_EM | ecosystem: Host-associated > Plants > Roots > Unclassified | place...
AAACTAATTAAACTAGCTAGAATGATCATAGAAACAACCGAGTTTCTCGTTGTTTCTCAATACACAGAAAAAGAACTCACCAAAAAATGTCTTGAGAAGACTTCTAAAAGTGCGTTGAAGAGCTTGGAGACTATGATTAACAAGCAGGGTTTTCCTTGCTTTTTCTTGCGGACTCAATAGAAGTGCATTCCAGGAGGAATGCTTGCTTCATAGGGGGAGGAGCACCAACTTCTTGTAGCAATGGAGATGCGCTAATAATTATTGCGATATGCAGTGAGGGTAAAGAGAGGGAAGGGAAGTGGGTTTTTATACCATGTCAGGTGTTAAAGGTCGAACAAGTTTGGTTTACTAGATGGTTCAAGATCTTGACACGAGGAAGTTGATTGTCGTATTTTTTTTTGTCTTTTTAGTATTTTATGGAATAAAAATAATTGGGATATTTTTCCTCCATGCATGATGAACGAAACGACAGGCCAAGCAGGGAGCCTCGAGTAATTTCCAGGGAAAATCGACAGGGTGGTGTGTTGGAGCCTCCATTATGTGTTTAAGGGCTCCAATATTAATTGTTTAACCTTTGCTTAGTTTGTTAGTTAATGTTCTGTAGAATGCTTCAATACTATTTATTTAATATTTTAGCGTAGAATATTTTTTTAAAATATTTTTTAATTAAAAATATATTGAAATAATTTTTATTATATTTTTTTTATATCAGTATATTAAAATCATATAAAAACATCTAAAAAATCCATTTAATATCTTTTCGAATAAAAAATAATTTAAAAATTAATTTAAAAAGCAAGTTATAATGCAAAAATAAATATTTAATAAATCTTTTATTGTTGTTTAATTTATTTTTCAGAGTGTTTTTTATATTAAAAAAATTAAAATGATGATTTTTAAATTATTTTCAATGATTTTAATATATTAATATAAAAAAATAAAAAAAAATCATTTTCAATTAAAAAAACTCATACAAAAACAATCCATCGTTACCAGTACAGATTACATTTGCTGGCAAGTAATTAAATATTTGGATCCCACCGTCTTAATAGAAAATTGACATTAAACAGGTAAGCAACTGGAGCATATCGTTGACCCATGTCAAGAATTTTGACGCCGGAATCTGGATTTCTGAACCAGCAGTTGGTGATGATGGATTGGATATTTGGCATGACGTTGAACTTGTCGATAATGTAATGGCATAGCTAAGCTTGTACTAAGGAGACTATCGTTAGCGTGTTTGGTATTGTATTTTAGAAGTGTTTTTTAAAAAAAATTAAATTTTTTTTTAAATTAATATTTTTTATTATTTGTATATTTTTTAATGTACTGATATCAAAAATAATTTTTAAAAAATAAAAAAATATATTATTTTAATATGTTTTAAAATAAAAAACACTTTAAAAAACAATTACTACCGAACTACCAACTCACAGCTTTTCTCTTCTGTGAAGGGCAAAACAGGTATTATCATGTGATGTTTTTTTTTGCAGCTTTTGCCTTTTATTGGTCAAAGTTGGTGGGTAGAATTGAACCAGGCAGCTCTCCAAGCTGGGAAAGAGCATCAATTTGAAGTAAGAGACGAGATGCATAAATTTGGAAATTTGCATGCTATCACGCGCGTTAAAAATAAGAAAGTGCAGAAAGAATAAATTAAAATAAGAAAGTGCAGAAAGAATAAAAAGACATTTGAAGCCAAATTCAATGCATAATATGCAATTCTCACTTCAAGCTCTAATTCTCAGTTACATGTTAAAGAAGTGCAGAAAGAATAAAAATTAAGACATTTGAAGCCAAATTCAATGCATAAGCAATTCTCAATTCAAGCTTTAATTCAAAGTTACATGTATATATACCATATCATGTTAAAAAATAATATATTAATCTTGAAACTTTACTTAGTAGTTTTAAGTTATTAGATTAAAATAGTTTTTTTAATATAATATCAAAATTTTAATAATCAAGCGATCACGAGTTTGAATCTTATCATCTTTATTTATTTGATATATAAAAATTAAGCACAAAATAATATAAATTTGTGTAAATTTCAAGATCAAAGAGTTTTCACTTGAAAATATATTTTAAAAAATAATATAAATTATATTTTAAATTTTATCTAATAATTTAAATTATTAAATTGAGATATATAACTGATCGGTAGAAACCCAGTCCTTTTGTAGGAGCAGGGCTGTCCAGGTTCGAAACCTAATTAAGGGCTCCTGACTCCTGTCAGCATTGAATTTACCAAGAAACTTTCTATTTTCTTAAAAATTGTTAGCATGAATTTCTCAATACATGTTTTATTTTAAGATTTGATAGGCGATTTCAAGGAGCCAGGTGATTAATTTGTTTCCTCCCTCCTCGTTGAATTTAACCTTTTCTCTACTTTTGTTTCTGGCATCAAGCATCTGCATGCAGCTGTCTTCCTGTTTATTGCATTGAGTTGCAGCAGAGTGTGCGATCGATGCAGTTTTTTATTTTCTCCAGCCATAATTCTCTCTCGATGGCTTCTATATATCTGTAATATTATTCCCTTTGATTTCTTCTTTTTTATACATAAAAAATCGAAAAAAGTGGATTTAATCACAATACATGCAAATTATGGAAGACGAGTTCTAAAATGTAAAGATGAACCAGCAAGAATTTTACAGCAATATTATAGGGTTGCTGGAAATATATTCAGAGAGAGAATCTTCATGAACGTCTACGTACGTACGTACATTAAAGTTACGAGTATCTATCTATCTATCTTCAGACATTTTATAGCATTACAAATCCATAATTAATATTCAAAGTAATCACTTAGAATTAGTCTTTGAAGTGATTATTTGGATCTTGAACATGAACTGATCAGAGTTGCACTGAATTGTAACAACTACGATCTTAGCTAGCATGGGATATTGGAATCACCACGTACGCACGCCATCTTCTTCTTCTTGTTGTAATTCAAGTCAAAAATGCAAACTAGCTAGGGTTTATCTTATCGAAAAGTTATATGCCCATTGCTCAAATTCACTTGCTAACACCATCCAATTTGGGTTATAAAGGAGATTCCCCTTGAATGTGTATGGATCAAAATGAACAGAGCTCTTATCGAGGCCTGGCATGAGATATCACTATCGTACACGAAAAGTGCTGCTAATATATATATGGAATTGTGTACTTGTCTCTGGAAGACTACCATCCATTTGTTTAAACTCAATCAATATCCGTTTTTTTTTTAAAGTATTTTTTTAAAAATATATATATATTAAAAAAAATTATTTTTATTTTTTAAAATTTATTTTTAATATCCGTACATTAAAACAATCTAAAAAATAAAAAAAAAATTTAAAGAAAAAAAATCAAATGTCTTAAAAAATACGGTTCCATAGCACTCCTAAACAGACATTAATGGAAGAAGTTGGCTAGTCATTTGAGATCATCACTTCGAATATAATTCGTAAGCAAAAGCAAAGTACTATTTTATGTGCTTAATTAATTAATTAATACATGTCAAATAATGGGGTTTGGATGCTCAAGTCCACTGAAAGAATCTTTTAACGAGAACATGCCAACACAAATATTCCCATTAATTTATAAAGATGCACAGGCATGAGGCTTATCGATCTACGAGTAGCCAAAAAAAAATTAGAAAAAGCTTAAGCCGCTCAATCAAAGAATCTTTTGTGATATAGTTTGAAGGATATAATTGCTAATATAATAGTAATTAAATATTTATATGATTGTTAATTTTAGAATTCGTAAAATTAGTTGAGATATACGCAAACTAGTTCGGACACTCACGTTAATCTTAAAAAAACAGAGTCTTTTGTTTTTTTAAAAAAAGTTTTGAAAAAATATATTTATTAATTTTGTTTAACATTTGCATGCTTGAAATTATAAAATTCTATATCAAAGCATGTCTTAATAATCAACTATACGGGTGAGTATTTGGATAATTTGGACGAAAACTTATCACGGATCTGAAATAATTTCTTGATTCTCCGAATTATAATTTGGGTAATTTTGTGCCCATTACCCCATTCATATTTCTTTCTACCCAAAATCTCTTTAAAAAAAATCCAATTAATTAACTCTAAGATTAGGTCCACTTTGCAAAATTAGGTATAAGAACATTACAAGTCCATTATTTTTAGAAATTTATAAATAAATAAACAAAAATAATAATATGGGTAATTCGGACAACCTTAATTTTTCTCTGTTTTACCCAAATTCTCGAAATTACCCATTCTCCAAGACATTCGGATAACCTTAATTAATTTTCCTCTGTTCAGATAATCCGAGTAATTCAGATTTTTTAAAATAATATTAATTCACCCACGACCAGTTGCATATAATTATATCTTCAAGGACTTGTCAACGTTAATACCATTTTGCTTTCAAAATAATAACTACAACATGCATTATTAAAAGGCAACGGGCATCTCCATTGGGATAATATTGACCAAGTAGTAGTTTTCATTTGTTTTGAAATTTGAAAACGATATAAGCATCCAAAACTAAATGCTAGAAACATTTATAGAAAACAACTAGGACTATCCCCCGCCATATCCCGCATATAAAATTTCAAGTTAATTTTAAAAATAAAAAAAAAAATTTATTAATATTATGGATGTATTTTAAAATATATATTTTTTAATTTAGAAATACAAACATATTGTTTATGTTATGTGTAGGATTTCAAGTTAATTTTTAATGTAAAAATAAATAACTACATTATAGATTGTTTTCATATATCATAATTTTTTTTTAATTGAGAAATAAATGAAAAGATGTTGTTTATTGCTTTATGAAATAAACTAAGAAATATATAAATTAATAAATAAAAAATAATTATTAATATTAATTAAATATTAAAGCATGAAGCTAATCTTCATAATAAAAATAAAATATAAATGCACATATAAATATTTTACATTAATTGTACTTTTTATTTTAAATATTTTCATTTATTTTATCTTAGCGGCTAAATGTTGCTGCTAATAACAAACAATTTTTATTTTTATAAAAAAAAACATTCATACAAATATAACTAATTCATGTAAACTATAAGAGGAAAACAATTGATACAAATCAAACTAATCTTTTCGAAGCATGCATCATGCAACTAAAAAAATATAAAAAAAATTAATCACTATTTTTAAAAACAAAACTAATTCAACTTGTTTAAGAAATAAAAGAGATGATATAAAACAATATTTAAATAAAAAAATAATTATTAAAAAAAAGGTTAGGCGCTAATGCACCTCGTCATAATAAAAAAACTCAAGCTCACACAAGATTTATTTGTTTTATAAGTAATAAATAAAATGTCATTTATTTTTTATTTTTTTTTAAATCTAGTGGACAATTAGTTGTATTCACCAACATTCAAGGTTTTTGACTTTAGAAACCCAAATTAGAAATTGGTAAATAATGGAAATTGGTAACATTTGTTGTTACTTTTTCAGTTCAACAGAAATATTGTTAATTACAATTACAGTCTCTCTTTCATCAATTGTTTTTTTTTTAATCAAAAAACATAAAACTAAAGCACCTTTACAATCCTAGCTTTATAAAGTTATACTTATTTCCCTTCTCCCAAAAAAGGAGTGTTAATTTTGAAGGCACAAGTATTGGAATATCATTATAAAAAAATAAAAAAAATAAAAAAGGGTGAAATCATCTGCTTTAAACGTTTTACCGGTGCAACGCGAGCCAGCGGAGGTGGAAGTCCTATCTTGCGGCTTTTGATATCTAGACGGCTAGACCAGATTTCGACAGAAGGTTATCTAGGTTAGTGTTTGGGTTGCACCGTATTTTTAAAATTTTATATTAATTTTTATTTAAAATAAATTTATTTTATATTTTTAAATCGTTTTAATGTACTAATATCAAAAATAATTTTAAAAAATAAAAAAATATTTTAATATATTTCTAAATAAAAAATATTTTAAATTATCATCACTGTCATAATTTCAAATAAGATTTTAATATCTGGAAGATGGTAAGTTTTTTTCATGATGCATAATTGCCAAATCAAATTTGATTTTTTTTGTTTGTGGTCAATGTGGTGTCTAGTTTGATGATTAATCCCCTGTTTTCTGTGTCTCTCCATTGGCTGATCATATATATATTTGTTTGATTCTTTCTGTCATCATCTTCTTAGGATAGACCAAGATTTTGAAAGAATAATTGCATGGCAAAGATCACTTATTGAGTATAAGTGGGTGTTTGGAATTGCGGTTAAAATATTATTTGTTTAAAATTTTTTAAAAAAATTAATTATTTTTTTTAAGTGTTTTAAAATTGTTTTGATGTGCTTATATTAAAAATAAATTTTAAAAAATAAAAAATATATTATTTTAATATATTTTTAAATAAAAACAACTTTGAAAAGTAACTGTTACCATAATTTTAAACGGGTAATAAGTATTTGTTTGGAAACAGAGTTTTGCGATTGAATGCAACTTGTGTTTTCATTGTGAAAATCATCAATTTAAATATTAGGCTGTATTTGGGAACTGTGCTTTCTAGTTTTTTTTTTATGCTTTCCTTTTTGTTATGTTATATATTAGTCTTATATATTTAGTTTTTTTTTTTTGATTTTAACATTCAACACTATATCATTTTGAAGTGGAGTTTTATATTTTTTTTATTTTATTTTTATGAATTTATCCCGATCTCATGATTCATATTGCGGGTTTAATGGGTTAATCTGGGTTGGGGGTTTTTTCCTGCTTTTTCTAATTAATTTTTTTATTTCATCTTTTAACATTGAGTTGGTTGAAAATCGATCTTTATAATTTTTTTTATTTACTTTCTATGAGATTATCTCAATCTCATAAATTAGGTTGCGGGTTTAGCAGGTTGATTCTGTTTATTTTTCTCGAGCCCTTTTTTAATTGAAGATTTTTTTAATTAGACTTTATATTTATTTTTTAATTTGTTTTTCATAAAGTTGTCCCGATCTCATGACCTAAATCATGAGTTTGACATATTGACCTGAATCGACTAGGTTTTTTTTTTTTGTCTTGTTTTAATTGTATATTTGTTTTTCAATTTCACATTCCAATAACTCAATTTTATTTTATTTTTCAATTTCATTTTATTTCAATATTAGGTTATTTGGAAATTATATTTCGTGATTTTTTTTTTGCGGAGTTATCCCAATCTCATAGATTTATTTTGTTTCTCGATTCAATGTTCAAAATTCGATATATTGAAAATAAAGCTTTATATTTTTTTTATTTGATTTTTATAAAATTATCTCGGTCTCATGTTCCAATTCACAAACTTAATAAATTAGCCTAAGTCAATTTGGGTTTTTTTCGGTCTTTCTTTTAATTGATTTTTTTTTATTATGCTTCAACATTGGGTTTGTAGAAAATTGGGTTTCATTATTTTTTGTAGATTTGCTTTATATGGGGTTATTCTAATCTTATAACATTGTTTGCGGGTTTGAAATGTTATATAACCCGGGCCAACTCGAGTAGTTTTTTTTGTCCTTTTTAATTTAATATTTTATTTCAATTTCATCTTATAATATTGAATTAATTAAAAATTGATATTTATAATTTATTTTGATTTTTTTTTTATAGAGTTGTTAGAGTCTCATAACACGAGTCAATTCAATATATTACAATAAAAAAATTATTCAATATATCATTATTTTTTAAAATATCTGTAATATACATTATATTTTGGGTTTATAGTTAAGTTTTTTTTAATTAAAAAATACTTGAGTTTGGATAATTTTTTATTTTAAAAAGATTTGCGTAGTTCACGCTAATAATCTAAAAAGAAGGTAGACAAACAAGAATCACATGAGCAAAGAAAATTAAACAAATTGCTGGCACATGAACATGACAGGTGGGGCCCATCTACAATCGTGGCCTGCTCACAACCCAATACGTACAAATTCCACGTCAGGAACACGAAGATATCGTTGCCTGGCTGAGTTCGCCACATCAGCTGCGCGTCTGCACATGGAATTGAGGTCCACCAACGTGGTACTGTTTCTTAAGTTAAGTTTTCCTGTCTTGTAGTTGTCGCTAGAGTGGGGCCCATGGCACGTAAGCTTTGAGCGTGCTTGGAATTTGGATTGACGATGGATCTGCTCTCATGGCATATTCTATCCTTCCCTCCTGGCGTCATTTCCTTAATTTATTTTTATTTCGTCTCTGATTAATTTCCTGACGTTTCTTAAGCTTCTCTATACAGTTTTCCTCCTCTGATTTGTTTGCACACGTAGCTTTTGATTGTGTCCACGGATGAATAATAAAACTGATCAGCTTTTGATCAATGAAAGTTATGTCCTCCTATATATCAACACATTCATATATATATATATATATATAAAATAGAAAATGAGGATTCTAAAAAAAAAACTTTGTTTTATGAATTTTGAATAAAATAATTTTTTTTATGAAAAATAACACATGAAGTTATTTAAATAGGAACTAATAAAATCGATTTTAGTAATGAAATATAAACCAAATAAAATTCTAAAATTTAAGTAGAAAATTAAAGAACATTCTCGAACATCTTTTTATCCTAATTTAGATACAAAAATGATCTCAACTAAATATAATGAGTTATTAAATTTTACGGGAAAAAAAAAGATTTTTATTATAACATTCTGAAAAAAATTTAGTTCATTGGACTAGAAAATATATGTATTTTTTTTAGAAATGTCATTTGACGTGTCAGACTTTTTCTTGCCAATCCTAAATAGTATTAAACATTAAGTCATCAAGAATCAATAATAGATGAATATATATATCAAAAAATTCAAGTAGTTTAGAAGTAAGGTTTATATGTTGTACAATTTATTAATCTCTTGGATATGATAACCTAATATATTTTTTCTAGTTAAGGTAGCCGATAGCTTATACCCGGTGCTTGTTAAGCCAAGGTAGTCAGTGGCTGATACCTGTAAAAGATTTATTTTTGTAGATTTGAGAACTCTCATATACTTAAATAAATATAAAGTGTAATGATATTTTATAAAAATAAACTTTAAAAATATATGTGCTAAAAATGTTAAGAACGAAGAAATTATCAGTATTTTACCTTGATGGTTTGTTTCTAGCTTCTTAGCCTTGTTTTTTTACTAGAGTGGAAGGGTTGAAGAGTCATTTTACCTTTATAAATTAATTTTGTATTGTGAGTTGTGTTTAACTCATTTTATCCGACTAAGAGATAAAGACATAATAAGCCATGAGAGACTTTAATACATCTAATGATGTTGGTGGAGTGTATAATTGTTTAATTAAGTTTACTTGTTGAGAAATAATTCATTTAAGATTCATGTAAATATTTTGTGGACGTGTGATATTTTCATCGGGCATTATGTTTGAATCCATGAGTGTAATGGATCCGGACACATGTTATATCTTTTAGCACATATGCTCGGGGTGCGATTGCCAAAAATCCTCTGGTTCGATGCCCTTGAAAGACATGTGTCAAGACAAGCTGTTGGGCCTAGCAACACCTACCAAACTAGGCCCAACACGTCTATGCTGGGGCAAGTTTGGGGTTGGTGCGTGCTAACCTAATTAGTTTAAAGTTTCAGGAAATTATATCTTTTTTTTTATCTAGTAACTTTTAAAAAAATATATACAAAAAATTACTGGTGTGTGTATTTGAATAAATACTAGTTAGTAATGACACTCTCATAATCATTCTCGGTTTCACATTTTCCACCAACAATTTGACATTTACGAGCAATTATGACTGGAAATGTTTTCCTCATTAATTTGACAATAAAAAAAAATGAAACTCAAAAGTTGCCCTGACCCATTGAATATGACTCTGTGAAAGGAGAATCAGAGTCACATTAAGTTGCTATCACTGCCATCTAATTACCTAGGTAAGGAGATTAATTATAGTCACATTAAGTTGCTATCACTGCCCTCTAACCTCGCTAGTGGTCTCGCATCACATCGCTTTAAACAAGGAAACAGCTGGATCGAGTCACAAAAGCAAATAGAATTCAATTATTCAAAGCATCCTAAAAAAATTCAAATCAAAACTCCATTAATTTGTGACTTGCAATCCAGCACCAATCGAATCCTTATTGAAATGCCTATGCAAGTGATTTGTAAGTTGTTGACAAGTCATTACATGATGCGTCCTTGGGCTGTGCATTAAACAAAGAAAAAACACAAGCTGCTCGTATGATTTCGTGTAAGAAAGCACTAAAAACAGACCGAGTAGCTCACGTACCTTGAACTTTTTTCTTGTTTAGACTTTAGAGTAAAGCAATTGACTTCTGTATAATATATTTTTTTTGAAGACACAAACAAAAGCAGCACAACGTTACACGAGCGAAGGCGGTTAATAGGACAATGATTTGGAGATTACAATTATATATATTTAGCGGTTGATATGATATGATACCATATGTACCCACTATATATAATATCTTCACTATATATGTTATATATTATGTTTACTATATAGTTCAGTGCTTACCAATCATTCCACGATCAGAAAAGGACCGGTCATGGGTGGTCTCCACCATGATGACAAACCCATTTGAATTTAGTTTTAAAATACCACTTTGGATGGCTAAACCCTAGATTTTGGCTGTTAATTGACCTCAGACTTCAAACTAGTTGCTGATCCCCCTGTTATGTGAAGTTATTGCAATGGTGATTCGAGCACTTTCACCTAAAATCTTATTCGGATGCTTCAACAATGAATATAGTATGGTTAAATGTATAGCAAACATTCATCAAAACCAGTTATTTCTTGGGACCATCCGAGATTATACGCAGATTGAAAGCCCACACAGAAACAAAGGTTATACAAGTTGTCCACGGCGCTCAGATCCTAGTCAGCGTCTGACGAAGCAAGCCTGTCTAATATTGACACGTGTTCTCGTGCTCTTGTAGCGGGCGGCACATGGTAAGATTTGTGAATTTTAAAAAAAATTTGAACAGTAAAATAAAACTATTAGCAGAATAACCTGGTTTTTTTAAAAAATCGCTAAATAACCTGGTATCAGCCTGTCGTGTTTTTCAATCGCTCTATCACTGGTGCGAGACTTGCTTGCATACAAAGTATTTAATTTCTGCCGTGCTTCCTTTGAAGTTTTGCAGGTTGAAATGAAAGGAGTGATTGTGGCCCTGTGGGGGTTGTGGAAGCTAATTAAGATCATGCATGGCACTTAGGATTAGTTTATTCTGCCTTACCCAATGATTTTTCTGAAGGCGTGATGTAGGGGTGTCATCCGTTTGTGGAAGGATCGATGGCTACCAGTGATATAATCTAGAAGATCATATCCAATTAAAAAAGACTCAAACTATGCACGCCACTGTTGAAAAGTGGAAAGGGTGAGCTTGTCGTTTATTTGGGCTAAAATATTGAGAGCAATCAATGGAGTATCGATCGGGGATGGTGGAGTGGAGATCTGATGTATTCTCGTTGGAGTGACGATCTGATACCATGATGAAGATATTGAAGATGTATTATCAAAATGTTTCTATTACAATTCTACCACTCATACGAGCAGTAAGTTAAGTGCAGTATATATATACAAGAAGTACAAATCTGTTATAGTAAGCGTAGCTGATATTTGTGCCTGTGGGAGATGTAACTGTCGTGATTGATTCTTGCAATGATCAATTGACCGTTTAATGCTTGGATATTGGTTGGCACATGCTTGAATCTTGGCTGGCATTGTGGGATCTGTTTGTAGCAGGATTCTCGTCATTATCTCTGATAACCCGTAATTCAATTGTTTAGAATTTGAAGTAATTCTAAAATCTAAGTTACTATACATGGTTGTGGAAGAAATTCATGTTATCATTTCCTCAATACTCTCCATGTTAGCCGGAACCAAGAAAACATTACTGTCCGAAACATTAACATAACAACTTACAAGAGGACGTAAGTATGTGCAAATATTGGAGATCAAAATAGCACCAAGGAGGTGCTCCTGAGTCCTCAACTTGCAACAGATCGCAAAAAATCTGAATAATGAAACAGAAGGAATGTAAAGCATTATTGGACAACTGGGTCATGTTGGTTAAGGGAATTTACTAGGTTTCTGACCAATGAAGGTGATATTTCGAGGAAAATAGGGTGGGTGTTCCCTTCATATGTCATATTGCAGGCTGTCGTCATAATTGTGACATGCATGGATATATCTGCTTGCAGTTATGGCATGCCAAAGTATAGATACAACGTCATGATCATGTAGTTAGGAATTAAAGCTCGTTGGTTTTTAGTAAATTTCTGATAGAAGATGATCAAATGGTTTGTTCATTCCTATAGGGCAGCGCCAGCAACCTGTACTTTCCTGGCTTCTGCGCACTCTTAAAACTTCAATTTTAAAAATAGCAGAGGACATCTCCTGGCTGGGCATCAACCAAAATCTCAAGGAATTTGTTATATTAATAAAAATCTAATGGCACAAACATAAATATCACCCATTGACGTGGGGTTGGGATTCCATTTAACTTTTAGAATTTTCTTGTGTTATCATAGTTTTTTTTAATGTTTTTATATTAATTTTGAAACTTGTAAAATTTATATATTGTTACTAGAAGATAAATATAATTAATATAAAAAATAGAGAAAATAGAGATAATCATAAGGAGGAAATACAAGAGAAAAAAATAGGCAACGACATTGCATTGTAGAATTTCCCCGCCTTTTTCTTTATTATCTTGGTTCAAAATTTATACCTCAGCATTTCTAATAGGGAACAATGGGATTCATCTAGACGATGGTAACCTCCATGGATAGATTCGGATTTGATCGCAAGCTTTTCCAGGGATTAGATTCGGATTTGAGACCATTTGCAGTGCATTAGCCATTTGGCCTCTATCCTTCCACCCTTATTAATTGGGAGTAAATGTATCAAAGTCTGTCTTCATGTATGACTTTGCAACTCTCTTATGATGTTTTCAGAATTATCTTGCTTTGAAAACGACACCGATGTTGGTAAATGATTTGGATCTACCACACCACCATGTTTATCATCGTGCTGTCTTTGAAATTCATCTCCATCAATCAATCTCGTGCCCATTTTTTTCCTTGATGTCCACGTTTTTAAATTTGGAGGTATTAGCACAAAAAAATTCCAACAAGGAATTCAATCAACTCCGCGATTCATTCTTTGTTACTAAAACAGAAAACTTAGGATATATTTAGCAAAAGAAAACTATTTTTTCTTTGTTTTCAGTTTTTTTTTAGTTTTTCATGTTCATTTATAAAAAACGAACAAGAATCTTTTTCACAAAAAATGTCATACTATGTAATTATCTTAATATTTATATTTCCTCTAATTTAATTATAAAATATTGATTTTATTTTATTCAAATAAAGAATTATCATAAAAAGTCATGCTTATTAACTAAAAAAACTAAATTCATGACACAAACAAGATATAAAAATTTAAAAGGAAAAACATTTCAATGTCTTACATTCCTCTCTCTCTCTCTATATATATATATATATTAGAAAAAACCCTGAATAATCTTGAAAATGTGTTTTTCAAACTCATATAAATTTGAAAAAACTAGTTTTTTTTTTAAAAAAATAATTCTTCAAATGAAAGAAATATCGTATTTGAACAATGAGTTTTAATTGTTCTGTTTCTAACTTCAGTTTTTCAAAAATGAAAACATAACTACGTTTTTTAATAACTCGTTAATATTCTTTATTCTCGAATCTTTGAGCTTTTCGAAGCATCAATAATACCAGATAAATCATATAGATTTATCAATAATTGAATTTGAAATAACCCTTTTATTCGTCCATTAATAGCATCGATACATTCCGGGTCCAGACATCTAGGACGCTTTCAGACAAGTGACCGACCACTTAGCACGAGACACAAGTTCATAGCTTCTCGTGTCTTACAATTTGTGCTCGTTTCAAGGTGGACCGACCACCTTAAATATTGATCAAAGAGATTGATCTAGAAGGAAAGAAGATAAAAATCCATAAATCATAGGTCACCATCAAACAATCAAAGCCAAGATCGTGTGGCAGGGAAGGGAGGACCAGTCCAAGCATGTGGTTGTACCATGATGAGAGGTATGAAAATGCAGGAAGGAACTTGCAAGATCACACATATTTTAATGGCGGTGGCGAACACGATGATGTAATGCTTTGAATTAGCTACACAATTATTTGTACAAACGTAATGTGTTAATTAAGCCACATTGTTTTTAATACGACCAGACAAGTGGAAGAAGATGCAATTATGCTCCAAGGTAGCCTCGCCCAAATTCTAGCAGCTTCATTTTCAACTCGATTGCTAGATTTTTTATTTTTGGGATCATGGTTAAATGACCTCTTTGTGGGTCCAATTAGAAATTTGGCTCTTGCAAGTCCAATCATTAATTGCTTTTTTATCATATTCAAGATTTAATACAACTCAATAATTGAACAGTGAAAGTGCCATAAGTGTAAAGTACTATATATTCCTAGATATTTTTTTGGATCATACTTGCTCCACCTCTTTGTGGGTCCAAATATAAATTTCAGTATCATAATAGTAGTATATGTGCGGGGCAATCATTTTTTTAGCTTGAGATTTTGAATGATGAGTAGGAAGAACAACACATTCTTGTTTTTTATAAGTTAAAAAGAATTGAAGATGCTATTTAGTATTTTTATCATTAAAAATCTTAATGATTTTTCAAAGTCTTGTTAAGAGAATTAGTTGTATATAGAAAAGATAATATTACCCCAATACATCTTAAATAAGATAAGTTTGTATTGTTTATTTTTCTAAAATAAATTACGATACTGTTGTATTTTCTAATCATTGATCTGTTTATTAGTCAAAGTCGGTCCATTCTAGTAGAGTAGACTGTAATTTTATGGGTTAAGCCTAGCCATACTAAAGTTTAACATGCTTTTTGTATTTTTTTTCTTTTAATATCGGAAATAAATACTATATATAAGTTCGCAATCTATGTTACCAAAAAAAAATAATTGTTTGCTCTCTAAAGAGGTGTACCTTAACTGGTCAGGTTTTAGGTTTGCTCCCTAGAGGTCACCAATTCAAGTCCCACAAATCTCAGGGCCACTAGAGGCTTACATGGTCGTTAACTTCAAGGTTCGTGAGATTAGTCGAGGTACGTACAAAGTAGTCCGGACATCCACGTTAATAAAAAAACAAAATAAAACAAAATAATTGTTTTGATATTTTTAAAATTTACATCAAGTTTCCTATGAACTTAATAAATTTATTATTAAGTTTATGATTCATGCAAAAAAATATGAAACCATTTACAATTTATTAAAATTAGACTAGGACCATGTTTAAAAAAACACTACAAAAAGTAGAAATACAAGGCTTGAGATTTTTCTTGAGGCGTGTTTGCCAAAAAAGCTTTAAGGACCTAAAAATTGCATTTTT
>Ga0307517_10007911_pt1 | contig 15369 bp, 8 predicted proteins | sample 23_EM_MG_FD_194515 | JGI IMG/M metagenome (GOLD analysis project Ga0307517, IMG submission 194515) | Populus trichocarpa ectomycorrhiza microbial communities from riparian zone in the Pacific Northwest, United States - 23_EM | ecosystem: Host-associated > Plants > Roots > Unclassified | place...
GCTTGATACCGAATGCGGTCAGATTTCAGTTTTTTTCCCACCGACCCTCGAGTTAAGCTTTGAGGCTGATCAACAACTGCGGTTGCACTAACCAAATATACCTGAGGTGCTCCGCCTTTACGTGAGGTGACAACCTGGATTGTTTTGGCAAAGCTTTTGGCCCGAGTTCCCAGGGTCCTTTCTTTTTTCAGAAGAAATTTGACTCAATTCGATCGACGAGTTCATGCGGCAGAGTCTGGGAGCGGGACTGTTGACTAGGGACCAACTCATAGGGAGGGTATCCCGAGCAAAACACCCATCGTTCCATGAGTTACTGATTTCATGTTGCACTGCAGAATATATAACCTACACGGTGGATCCCCAACAACCGCAGCCCGTAGTGAGAAGACAATACTATGCCGAGGCGAAGCGAGGCAGAGCTTGTTTTCATTCAAAATATACCCAGTGGGTACTCTGTGAAAGTGACCAGCATGTATTTGCTGCTTACATTGTGATCAAAGTGGTGGACACTTTATAAAATGATCCAGCATGTATCCCCTGGATGATGTATGGACAAACTAATTATGAAACCACAATGAAACCTTAATGTATTCTCTGGATAAGTGCCCCCTTGCCCCCAGTGTAATTGACTAACTAATCCCAAGGTCAATGGACCTGTGAGCTGAAAGACATAGGGGTCAACCTCATGGGGCTCACAGTGATGAAGTGGTTGATTGGAAACCATTGACCTCAAAGCAGATCAGGTCTAGGGGGCCAAAAAAGTTAGAGCAAAAGTGGCTTAAGCAGGAGCAGGAGGGCAAAGCCTCTGGGACCATCAGATCTCTACCTCAAAAGAGGAGAAGGGTTGAGGCCCCAGGTGAGTAGATGGGATCAACTGAGAGACTTGGGGCTCATCAAGACACACAGGGCCAATCCAAAAGGTCATGTTACAACTTGCAGTAAGGGCACCAAGAATGTTGGTAAACCCAATTTGAACCAGATTGCTAATATTACTAAGGGTATAGACATTATTAAGGTCACCTTTGGTCAGAAAACCATCACCACTGGGGATGAACCCCTCCAGGTTTCCATTAGTTGAGGGTCCAGCAAACCTGTTGAGGACTCTACTGGTCAAAAACCCACCAAACTGACCAAGGATGCCATCAGTTCAGAGTCAAGCCTTCGGCCACTGGTGGCTTACCTCTTTTCACCAACTCTCATTCTTGAGAGCTACAGGAAGGCAGACTCAGATCACAAGCTCATCTGGAGCTCAGAGATCCCTGATTCAATTGGTGCTGAATCAACAAGTTTTGACTTGAATGGGCTTAGCAAGTAGGGGTGCTCTTTAGGTTAGGTTAGAATAATCATACCCAAACTGGTTTTGGCCTCTGCACCTTGAATCTATCCCTCTATTACTCAGTTGGTTAACCCTATTTACCCACTTCTGAGCCCTTCTGTTGAGCTATCAGAGAAAGTCCAAGACCCCTGCTATTGCCTTTCACCACCTGGGAGTTAGTGTATATAATAATCCACTAGTCATCCTCACCCCCTCATTCCAAGACTCTCTGTCTGAGCTATCAGAGAAAGCTCAAAACCCTATTATTGCCTCTCATCTAGGAGTCAGGATCGCCTGGAAAGTTATCACCCTGATGGCATCTGCAGCTGGGAGCAAACCTCTCCTAGCCTGGTTTTTGATTTCCTCTTCTGAAAAGGACTTGAATGTGAGTTGAGAGTACTGATATGGCAGAAGCTTTGTGGGGGGGTTGGGAAAGTGTGAATATTTGGGGTTTGGTGGAAATCAAAGCAACCATTGTTGATCCATGTTTTCTTAAGGAAACTAGTTCAAGAGATATCAGCTGTTTACATCAAGCACTCTTGGTAACTTGGCTCACTTTGAGGGTTGTATTGATCTTTGACTTCACCTCAATGGAAATGACCCTATTCAATGGGGGGCATCCCTATTGTTTGTCAGTGATGCATATATTGTTAATGTGTCCCTGAGGCTCTTTAGAAACTCCTTGTTCTGGACCATTAGCTTGCTGATGCTCTCAGCCTCTTTTTCCCAATATGCCCCCTGAATACTGACCTGGTCTAAGCACTGGTCCCAGTAAGTAAGCATTGGGTTGGAGAAGTACAATGAAAATTGACACCACACCACTGTAAAACCAACAAACAACTAACCATGACCACCAATTTGGTGGATGATCTATTGGGAACTGGATTAAAATAGTGATGCATGCAGCCAGCCAGTTCACCCAGGGGCCAGCCTTGTCCATTGGAGACCCATCAGGTTGTGGTGTGGCATGCAACTATCATAGGGTCAGCTTGGTGACGCTGTGGCAAAGAGTGAGGTGAGACCCTGAAATATTAGAGAAGAAGAAAAAACAGCATGCCATATCCTACTGCACAGGCTCATGTGCTTGTTCCCTAATAAGCTAACCATGGAAACAGATTCTCAGGTAACCAACCCACCTAGACCACAAAATTATAAGAGAAGGTTAGAGTTCTGCCAACATCAAGTGCTCAGTGCTGCAACAACTGCAGATTGCCAGGATATTGCCTTTTGAATTTTGAATTTTGACCAATTTCCTATGCTGACCCTATGTTTCCATTTTTAATTTCTTGTTACTTATTGAAGACCCCTTTCATTGTTATTCTAATGGTCTTCAATCCTACTTTCCTTACCTTCACTTCTCCTTACCACTCACAAGTTACAGAGTCACCCAGTCAGACAAAAAAAAAATCATATTGCGTTACTTGAAGGCACTATCAAATGGTCTGCACCCTTACTCCCTGACCTCTTCTTTGTCCCCTTGCTCCTTATCTTCTATGACATATTCACAAACTACCTGCTCCAAGTGGACTTCCTGGTCCAAGGCCTAAACCCTCAATATCCTAATCATCACTAAGGCCAAAGCCAAAGTCAACCAACAGATCCATGTCCCATTTATCAAAGGTCCCATTGGACTCTCCATCAACCTATTCAACATCTCCACTGTAGCCAACAGATCCTAAACAGTGTGAAGAGGAACCAGTTCTCTTTACACAGAGCCAGTTATAACAGAGGTCTATCATCAATTGAAGACTAAGACATTGACCAAGGAAATAGTTAGAGCATTGGTGGGGTTTGGAGTAAGATGAGTGGATGTGACCTTTGGTACAAATGCAGTGTTGCCTACTTATAGTGTATGATGGAGGATTCTCCACTGAAGTATCTGAGGCACCAAGATATTCTTGACCTCATGGTTGAACTGCACACAAACCTCCTAAGGTCTCATCCTCATTACAACATCCTTGACAATGGGAACACCCTCGGACACCACAGGACAGGAACATAGCAGGCACGCTCAACCCAATCTGGAATAACATCATTGGGATCAGGAGAAGCAGAAACCGGGCAGAGGTAAACTTCAACACCAGTTGAAGGCTCAAACACTGGGGGCAAGGGAGCACTTATCCAGGGGACATATTGAGGTTTCATTGTGGTTTCTTAATTAATTTGTCCACATGTTATCCAGGGGGTACATGCTGGATCCTTTTACAATGTACCCCCCACTTTGATCACAATGTAAGCAGTGATTACATGCTGGTCACTTTTGCAATGTACCCCCAAAGTAGCCACTGGCCACATTTTGAATGAAAACCCTGGGTTCTTTCACAATTTTGTTTACAATGTATCCACCATGGGTCTGAGCTACTCACTGAGACTTCTTTCAAAAAGTATCCTACAATGTGACTACAATGTATCCAGCTACTACTTAATGGGTTCTTTGAGGGTTTGTAGTGAAATTGAACCACATTGAAATTTTATTGTGATTACTTTGAAAGAACCCACAAGGGACATTGTGGTCACATTGCAGGATACTTTTTGAAAGAAGTCTCAGTGAGTAGCTCAGACCCATGGTGGATACATTACAAATAAAATTGTGAAAGAACTTAGGGTTTTCATTCAAAACATGGCCAGTGGCTACTTTGGGGGTACATTGCAAAAGTGACCAACATGTAATCACTGCTTACATTCTGATCAAAGTGGGGGGTACATTGTAGGAGGATTCAGCATGTACCCCCTGGATAATGTGTAGACAAATCAATTAAGAAGCCACAATGAAACCTCAATGTGTCCTCTGGATAAATGCCTCCTTGCCCCCAGTGAAAGTAGTCAGTACTGGCTTGATCTAAATGGTTGGACCCAGCAGAGGACTCAACCACGCTATCTTCAGCAGACTCCAAGCCTGATACAATATGAGGATCACAGCAGTGACATAGCCTCAATAGATGTCTTCTCTTTTTTTTTTTTTTTTTTTTTGGAGTAGCGCCTAGTTAGCACCTTGTCATTCAGAGTGTACGATCGCTCTTGAGACTCCCGGAGGAAATGCTTTTACGCACTGGCCACGTGAGTGGCTCTGTGTGGGACTCAGCGCTCGGGTGGGTTACGACCCTACCGCCTGCGTCTACGACGCACAAGCGCAATACCCACTAAAACCCTCTTTCTGCCGCACCAGTTTTGTGGCAGTTCCTCGTTGTTTTGGAGGCATCCTTCCCATGTTTGGAGGACTAGTTTGGCTTTCGTCGCTTTCTTGCCGAACTTTCTCACATTTGTTGATAGGCTGTCGATTGTCAGTCTGGAGTTTATTGCTTGGACCCAGCGGTTGTGTATTTCGTTCACGGAGTGGTGTTTCTGGGGGTCATCTTCTCTCGCGATGCGCCTTTCGCATCTTATCTTCCATATCAGGTGCGCTGATTCTGACATGATTATTTTGAATAGTCTGTTTAGGCCCGAATTAGGTTTGCTGTTTTTGGTATATGTCGCCAGACCGCATCCGAGTATGCCTCCATATGTCGTCGGTAGTGGTTGGTTTGATTTCATTTTCCAGAGTTTGTTCGCTAATTTCCATATTTGTCGTCTTCCAGGGGCGTCGCATTCGAGGAGGATGTGTTCTATCGATTCCTCCGTATTGCATGTTGGGCATTGTCCTCTCTGCTCGTGTCCCGGTACGTTGTTCCAGAATTTCCCTACTTTGTATGCGTTATGCATCGCTTTCCATAGGAAGTCGCGTATGTTTCGTGAGATGTCCTTGGATCTTATCAATTTCCAGATTGCTTTCGGTGATGGTCTCGTTTTGAAGTGGTCTTCAATGCTCGCTTGGGTTCTGTCGATGTTTCTTTCGGTGCTTTCTCTCAGTTTTATGTTTTTATGTTTTTTGATGTGGTTATACAGGTCTGCTTGCGATAGCGCGTTGATTTTCGCTCCTGTTGGGATTTTGTTTAGGGGGTAGGTTAGGTCGATGTGGTCGCTTGTTGGTTCGCTCTCAGCTCCTTTCCTTGCGAGTTTGTCGGCTTCCTCGTTTCTGATCGTGCCGTTGTGTCCTTTGACCCATACAAATCTTGTTTCGTTGCAGCGGTTCCTCAGCCATGCGGTTATGCATTTGAAGATTTTCGCGTGTCGTATGTTTGCCCATCCAGTGTTTTCCCATTTTTCGAGGTTTGTTGTTAATCCTTCTATTGCGTATTTGGAGTCGCTTTTAATTGTTATTGCAGTGTCGGGTGGGTGGGTTTTGGCGACGTGGAGGATCGCGAGTAGTTCTCCTATTTGGTTTGATTGTTCTGGGCCCGGAACTCGTGTGCTTGTGTTGCGGGGGTCTTGAGGTCCGTACCATATGCCGCTCCCCGCTTTTGCGTTATCGTGACCATTCCTTATGCAGGAGCCGTCTGTATATATTTCGGTGTCAGGTTGGTGGGTCGTATCGGATGGTTCCGCTCATATTATTGTCTCGGGTTGATTGCCCTCGGGTTCCGTGAATATTTGGATACATTCTGTGAGTGTTTTCTGCACGCTGTATGGGTTGAATACTATAACTTTTTCTTCTGTCTCTGGGTTTTCGATTGGGCCTGTTTTCTCCGGTTCGGGGCGAGTGAAGAAGTCTTCCTTTGGATTTTTCGTTGGGTTCCATTTGGGGTCGATTGATTCGAGGATTTCTTGTGCTTTGATTATACATTTGTTTGGTTTGTTGCACTTCATCTGGGTTTTTTGTTTTAGTTCTTTGCATCTGAGGCATTTACAGTTTCGTCTGTCTAGGTGGTTTCGTGGGACGTTCTCTGTGATCTGGAGTAGGTCCTTGATTGTTGTTATGTTGTGGTGATCTCAAAGGCACTTTGCTGTCTTCGATGCATAGTTTACGGGTTTTCTTACTTTTATATGGTGTAGTGTTGGCATCTATGTTTGCGCCTCTTTTGCTGGTAGTATCGCTTCGAGTTGAACATTGTATTTCTTTGCTACACGGAGCATTTCTTTGAGATCTTTGGGTATGCCCTTATTTGGTTGTTGGTTCGCGTTTTCTGGGTTTTTCGGGGCGGTTATTCTTGAATGCCATGTCTGGAGAAATTGGTTGATTCTTGCTTGTTTAGTGTTCGTGATTTTTTGATCTTTTGGGATATCTGTGGCTAGGATTTTGTCTGCAATGAATGCCCATGTGGGTCTGTTTTCTTCCATGTTAAGGTAGGCCTGTAGCCATGTGACATGTATCGCTTCGTTTCTCGCGTTTATGTCGAGGACCTTTTTTCCTCCTTTCGTGGTGTTTTCGCAGAGGTGGTCAAGACTCACTGCAGGGCGTCCTTCACCGTTCCATGTGAATCTTCTAATGATGTCCGTTAGGGTTTTTTCTACGGATTTCAGCATTCCTTGCACTTTCGTGAGGTACTGTGTCATTCCTGCGACGACCATTTGTACGATCAGTCTTCTTCCTTCTATGGTGGGATGTCCTGATTCCCAGCGTTTTAGGTTGGCTGTTATTTTTTCTATTACCGGTGTCCATGGTGTTACTTGTTTTATTTCATTTCCTATCCATCCTCCAAGTATTTGGACAGGTTGTTCTTTGTTTGCGATACATATGTTATTTGGGATGATTGGGCTGTTTTCGTTCATTTTTCTTGTTTCGATTATTTTTGTTCGGTGTTCTTTGGGCCCTATTGGGATGATGATCGTCTTCGGGATATTGAATTTCGCTCCGGCCGCTTCGCACCAGGGGTTGAGGCATTTGTCTTGGAGTTGTTGGAAGTTGTCGCGATTTGATAGGTATACTACTGTGTCGTCTGCGAATAGTTTGCATTTTAGGTTTTTTGTTGTGCCCGGTATCTCTATTCCGTGGATGTTTGATTGTCGGATCATTTCCGCCATTGGTTCGATCGCGAGGTTGAATAGGAGGCAGGATAGTGGGTCCCCCTGTCGGACTCCACGAATTATGAGGAACGGTGTACTTATTACCCCGTTAATGATGACAGATGTTTTCGCGTTTTTGTATAGGGTTTTAATGGTGTTTATGTGGTTCGGAAAGCCGAACTTTTCTAGGATTTTCCATAGGTACGGGTGCATTATTTTGTCGTATGCTTTTTCCTGGTCTAGTGCGATAATTGCACCGCTGACATTTAGTGATTCACTGTAGTCGATCATTAGTTTCGCGAGCTTTACTTGGTCGAAGATACTTCTTCCTTTGACAAAGCCGGCTTAGTCGCTATTGATGATATCGGGTGCGATTTCGGCTAGTTTCTCAAATAGGGCTTTTGTGAATATTTTGTAGTCCGTGTTTAGGACTGTTATTGGTCGGTAGTTCGCTATGTTTTCTTTGTCGCCTTTCTTGTAGATTGGGCACATCCATCTGTCGTTGAACCCTGATTTGGGTTGTATACCGTGTTTTTCAATGTCATTGAAGACTCTCGTTAGTATCTTTATTATGTTACCTTTGGAGTGTGGTCCGTCTTTGGGTTCCGCATCGTATTCGTCACTTAGCTTTTTCCACATTTCTGTGGGAATACCGTCCATTCCGGCGGCTTTGCCATTTGCTGAGTTTTCGAGGGCTTTTTTCGTTTCATTTTTCATGATTCGGTTTGCGAGTTCAGCGCGTTGTTTTGATGTTAGTGTCTTGGGTATGTGGTTCAGGATTCTGTCTATTGCTTGTTGGTTGGGGTTTGTTGTGGGGTCGCGGTCGTTGGATTGGATTTTTTCGTGGTAGTTTCTTGCTATTTCCACTATTTGGATGGAGTTGGTTTCGTGTCCGCTTGTTTCCTCGAGCGGGTTTTTCAGGCGGTATATGGTATCTCTCGGTCTTTTTTCTTTGTTTAATTTCGTCCAGTAGCGGCTGATGGTTTCGCCTTCGAGTCTGTTTTTTATTTTCGAGGTGTCTCGGTTTGTTTCAAATAGTCGGCGTTCTAGTGCGTCGATGTCTTCGTTGATCCTTATTGCTTCGAGTGCTATATCGTCTGATGTTATTTGGATTGGGCAGTTGTTAATCCATTCTAGTTTTTCGTATAGTTTTTGTATTTTTTCTTTCGCTACTGGTATTATTTTCCTAGCTCGTTCTCGGCATGTTTTCCGGACGGTTTCTTTGAATGTTTTATATAGGACTTGTGGATTATTGGTATTTGTTCTTCTGTATTTAATTGTGTCTATATCATTTTCTAGTTGTTTTGTTAGGTCGCTGATCTCTTTCCAGGTGTTTTTATCTTCTAACACGTAGAGCGGTATTGCCCATCGTCCGCGTCCTATGAATGGGGCAGAGGCTGTTGAGATTTTAGCAGATGTCATTCGGTGGTCCGTAAGTATTGCTGTGCTTTCTGTTTTCCATTCAGTGCATTCGTGTAGCATTTCCTCGGCTACATAGATTCTGTCTATTCTCGATTGTGATCCATTTGCTTTATGAGTGTATGTGAATCCTCTTCAATCGGGGTTCGTTCTTCTCCATCCGTCTGCCATGCACAGTTGATTTTTTAGCATTCTTAGTGCTTCTACGGCTCCTCTGTCATCTGGGTGTCCTGGGGCTCTGTCTAGTCCGTCTTCCACTATGTTGAAGTCGCCGAGGATTACGTCTGGGCTGAGGTTCGGATTTCCTTCGAATATTTCTGTGAGTCTTTCCCATAGCGACTGGTTGTCTCTTGGGTTGTTTGGGGCATAGATTGCGAGTATTTTGAGTGTATTATCTTTTTGCCATGGGATTTTGGTGAGTATTGCGCGTCCTTCAATTAGGATTTGGTGTGAGGTGTTTTCGGTTTTTATGATTGTTTTGTTTAGTACGATTGCTACTCCCGCCGCGTTTGGAGAGTTTGGGAGTGGGGTGTGGTACAGTTCTAGTTTCCTGGAGAACAGGTGTCTGAAGCTTTTTTCTAGGTCGTCCGTCATGTGTGTTTCTTGGATCGCTAGTATTCCGATTCCGTGTTCGTTCATCAGTCTGTTTATTTCGAACCATTTTTCTTGTCTGGTTCCGTCGACATTGGCCGTTCTTCCACATATGTTTAGGGATGCGATTTTGAGGGAGGCTTTCGCGACCGGGGTTGTTTGTGGTATTGGTCGCCTCTGTGGTCTGGTGTGTGTTTCGTTGTCCATGTTGGCATTCTCATTTCATGTGTTCCGCGTGGGGTTATTTGTTGTACCTCTTTGTGAGGTATCGGGCTCATTGGCACCGGGAGTCGTTATTGGACTCGACCCTGATTGTAGGGTTGTGTTGCGTGTTTGGCGCAGTGGGTTTACCGTTATTGGTATGACTGGTTGTGGTGGTCTATAGGTCCGTTCTTGGGCGTTGTTCTCTTGGTCTTGTGCGTTGGTTTGTTGGTTCTGTTCATTGTTTTGTCTTACCGTTCTACTTTGTAGGTTTGCCTCGTTTCTCGGTGTATCGTCTGCCCAAAGGCACGAGCGGTTTATCTCTCGCGTCAGCCCGTTTGGGACACTTTGGGAACCGTTACCTTCTCTGCGGACTCGATCTTTGGGGTTATTTGGGTCGGTAACGGCTGGCCCAGCCCCTCCTGAGTTCGAGGGTTGGGTGGGTTGTTGAGGAGTTGGGCGGTGGTTTTGGGTGGTTGCTGTTTAACCCCCTGGTCTGCAACCGTTGACGGGGGGGTGGGAGGTGTGTTAGGTTACTCGAGATTAGGTTCTGGGAATCTATTCTTTTTCACCTTACACTTTAGTGGGGTTGCCACTCGGTTTCTCCCTGACCTAAATAGGTCACCGTTTCGGTTTTTGTTGGTTGTTACTCTCTCGGCTTTCCTGTCCTGGGGGCCCTTGCCTCCAGTCAGTAGATTTGGGCCAGGAGGGTGTCGAGGTTTGGATTGTTTAGCTTATCGCGACTCCGTCTCGCGATACCTCTTCCCCACTTGTGTGGGTTTTTCTCTTCGCCCAGACGAGGAGTTTTGTGGATGTTTCAGTCTTTAGATTGGGACAGGTCACATGTATTGCTTCAAAGAGGGGGGTCTATCGAATAGTCCGTAGTATACTACGTGTGGGGGATCTGGGTGGGTCTGATTAAGCTTAGGTTCTCGAGGCGTTTCGATTACCTGTTGCGTTTCTCCCGCGTCCGTTGGGGCCGGCACTGCGGCCTCTGGTGTTGGGGCGGGCCTCGCGGTTGACTCTGGGTGGGTTGTTGGCGTTGAGAATTTCATCTATCACGGTGGGCGTGGGGGGAATCCATCCTTGTTGTGAGGGGTAGGGGCACATTCCGCCGGGGTGGTCGATGGAACGGCAGATCGCGCACCTAAAGAGCTTGAAGGTCTTTCCTGCCTTGTTGGAGTCAGTGGCGAAGGTGGTATTCTGGATGGTAGTGCGCCATTCACGTAGGGCCGCGTTGTTCTTGGAGGGCGGGTAGATGTAGACGTTCCAGGCTGGGTGGCTTTGTCCTTCGCCCATCCCGATGTCCTCTTTCTTGACTAGGTTGAGGCATTTGACTTCGATGGAGCTGCGTAGGTAGCGTAGGGTCGTCTCAATGTCTTGGATCAATGCGGGGATGTTGTCTTTGTTCTTTGCGATGAAGCGTCTGATGGTGGATCCAGTTTCCAATTTGTTGTCGTTGGGGAAGAGCGTCTCACCGACAATGTTCTCTACTAGTTCTTCGGTTTCACGATCTGATTCGTCGAGGAAGATGAATCCTTTGAGTGTGGTGACGAAGTGGTATGGGGGCGGGTTGAAGGGAATGAAGAACACCGTGAGGTTAGGTGTGGAGATGAATCTCTGGGGGGCGGTCAGTTGTTGTGTGAGGAGTGTGTTTTGTGGGCTTACACGTTCTATGAGTTCTTGTTCCTTCTCAGGGAGGATGCCTTTAACCAGGGCGCACGTCGGGTTTGTGTCCCTCCTGCCTTTCTCCGATTCTGGGGATGGGGGAGCGATGGTAGGGTTGTTGGCTAGTCCCAGGGTGGACTTGATGGTTTCTCTGAGTTTCATGATTTCATCTCATTCATCAATTCTTCCTCCGTAGGCCTTGTATGCTAGGACTTTGGCGCTGGTTTCGTTGTTCCAGCTGGTGACTTGGAAGGAGCTCAAGTTGTCCATAGTCGTGTAGGCATCCCATCCGTGGATGTGGAGGGGGTCGAGCATGGGTCTGGGGACGTAGTTTAGGATGTCTAGGGCATTGTCGTCAGGCATATCGTCGTCTCAGTCCGGCTCGATATGGTTGGTTCTTGGGCGCGTTGCGCTCCGCTCATTGTCGTCAGGCGGGAGATTCGCCTCGTCGGCGGATCTCGTGGGCATAAGGGTTGTGATGATGGATGTAGCAGACTGAGTTAGTCGTAGATGAGGTTTCGGGTTCAGGAGGTCAAGTGTCGAGGAGGGGTTCGGGTTGGTAGGTGTCATTTTATTGCGGATAGAAGTGGTTCGTTTTGACGGCCTCGTGTTCCATGTCGGTGTTGTTTCGTCTCTGCGTAGAGTGCCTTCCTGGCCTCTGGGGGGGTGATTTAGGGGGGTGAGGTTGGGGGGGTTGGTGACATGTCGGTGTGTTCGTGTTTTCATTTTAGATTGTCACCTGGGCGGGGCTTGGTCTCGTGTTTCTCGTGTGGTTTTTAGAGGCGTATCTTAGAGGCGTATCTTTACATTTCTCTTTCCTTCTCTCTCTCTCGGGGCAGTCTGTTTCGGCTGGCATGGGTGTTTTCCCTTTCTGCACCCTTGCCCCACCTAAGCGTGGGAAAAAACCAGCCAGGTGGTGGTCGCGGTTCAAGGGCCCCCAATAGATGTCTTCTCCTTGGTCATATGATTGAAAATAAGAAAGTAAGAAAAGAAAAGGAAAAGAAATAAGAAAAGGAAAGAAAGAAATAACACCGTCGCGCGATAAAGTAGTCTCAGACTACAACCACAATGACAATCTTATTGTTCTTCCAACAATGAGGATCAAATATTGTTTCCCCTACCAGGATCTTCCCATGAAGTATCCTATCACAAACCTATGAAGTGCATCTGGTTAGAACTATCAAAAAGGTTCTGTCAGTGCTCTCCTACCCAGTAAAAACTTGGGTAGTCCTCCCCTTCACAACCTTTTGTATGGGGATGGGCTTGATTGTCAAATCAGGTAATGGTGTGATCACCAATGTTTGGACCCATATGGTACTTCTCCCTTTGATTGACAGTGACCAAGAGGGTGTGGCCTGCTCAAGAGACCAATTGGACAAAGATCACAAACTGGAGAAGGAGAAGACATAAGGAATAGTAGATGTGGTGAGGAGTGATATTGGAAGTTAGATGGGATCTAATGGAGTACATCCCTTTTGCAAGCCAGACTTATATACCAGGATTCCAGCACCCTTTGATATGATCCCTATTGGATCAGGATCAAGTTCCCCCAAACACCACCTAGCTTATCACCAAGATTATGTCACTTACTCATCCACTTATGCAGCCTCCCCCCTTTACCCACACCCATTCCAATATTCATCAGCACTATCAAGACACATGATTCATCATCTGACTAACAACTCTCACACTATGTTATGACCCCCATGATCATTATAACAATTACACCATCACCTGATCATCATACTGTATAATGGGATCTGGCCCTTTAGCCAAGGTGTACTTGCAGAGTAGTACAAAAACCACTGTTCTCTAAGAAGCTCTTAAGTGTAGGCAACCAATACCCCACAGACAGGACACATTGGAAGGTTTGTGAATTGTCCAGATGACTGGCCCCTCCCCAACAATTGATCAGGTGGTAATTATGTTCTATGCCATGTCCTTTTTATGTTCATATGTTCTCCTGTTTCATCTTCTATTGATGTACTAATATTTTCCCATGACAATATCCCTTTATTGTTCTTCCTTTATCATCTTTCTCACACAACACCATTGTTTATCATTCCCCTGATTCATTGATTCTCACAACCCACTTTCTCTCCAATTGTTACCAATCAGTCACAAACTCCCTTTTATGTTTTTCCCTTTTGGTATATGTTTCTCCTTTTGGGAATATTGGGATTGTCTCTAGAGGAGATACATCAGGGCCACCTCCACTATATATACCTGTAGTAATTAGTGGCTGGGTCTCCTCAGTTTTGTTATCTCAGGAATTCCTCTGCCCTTCTTCATCTCAGTGTGATTAAGGTCAAGTCAGAGATTACTAGGAGATCCTCTACATCATTTCATTCTCCTCCCTCTCTAGACACTTGATGAGCCACCACCAGAGCTGCTCCTTCATAGGAAGGTCTTAGAATCTCTACAGGCAAACTCAATATTTCAATTGGTTTGAAGCACTCATCAGTCTCTGGATGACTTTGCCCCCAGGAGTCTTTTCCACCCATTCAACTCATCTTATCATGACCTTGACACAGATAGACCCACCTGACAAACAATTGTGGGTACAGATGCCAATGGAACACCTGATTGATTATCTCCAGGAACCTGAAGGAGTTAGAATCCTAGACTGAACAAATGGTGCACAGGCAACCCTGGAGACAGAGATCAATCTGGTGACTTGTGGTGAGGGCAAGAGCAAGAGCAGTGGGTTGGGGGGGGTACCAGTTTTCACCATTAATATACCCAGCCAAATATATAAGTGATAGCACTGGCAAGCAGCAGGGCCCACAACCATCCACAGTATGCCTCAATCTTATGTGGTCAAAAACAAACCCTCTCACACAATGTTTGTGCAACTTGCAGCACAAGATCTCGCTGAGAAAAATGCAAGACCTTGCAGTGCAAAACATAAACCACAGACCTAAGTAAGTATGCTGTGTATAAGTAAGCGCACAGTGCAAACGGGTGGTCTGTGTAGTGACCAAATAGATATTGAGTACTTAAAGTGCAACTGGAGGATGTACTCTATAATGTACAGTGGTGGTTGACATGGAGATACTTATTTCAATGGCATCATCATCGTGATGAGTGCTTCACATCTACAGCATGAAGAAACCACAGCACGGTCTGCCAGCCTCTTGCAGCAGACCACATTCAGGGGGGGACGGAGAGACTGTTTTACCATACGGGGACCATGGGGAAAAACAATTTGAAATGCTCACAAAAATAAGGTTTCCCTACTGAAATCTAGAATTAAAACCACAATCCCCACAACTGTAATTGTGGCTCGTATGTGTGTCATAAATGCAGTCAGTGACCCCACCTGTTGAGAACTGAAGGGAAAAGTGGAGTGTCAGGTGGAGGCATTGCTACCACCCATTGCTGGTGGCCAGGTTCCAGATGTATGATTGGGCAGGAGGCACTGATCACAATCAAACAAACATGTACAAAGCTGATGGGGGCATCTGGTTAATATATTCTTGGATGACCCACATTATACAACCCAGCTATATCTGCTTATCGACAGGGTAAGCATGGAAAACCACAAAACAACCTCCCTGCCACATTTACTGATGCGGCCCACCAGATCTCTCCCACCTGTGCTCACAATAGTCACTCCAAACATGCAAAATTTTACACTTTCAACCTCAAGGTACATTATACTACATCTGGATTAGCTAGTGGGCAAGTCTTGTGTGCTACGAATTGTATCCCAAATTTCCTACCGCCATCACCATCGAGGATGTGGTTTTTGGCGGGGACAAACAAATGTAAATATAAACACGATCATTGGCTCAGTTGCCAATTACCAGGTGAAGCTCGTTGGCTTGTTAAAGCCTACAGTACTTTCTGGCAGCTCTGGTCACTGTCCAGACACTGCTCAACCACCTACTAACCCGTCCCTCCTTCAAGACCTTTTGCGGTGCAATCGTCGGACTTGTTACGCAAGGAGGGTGTCTGTGTGGTGGAACTGGGAGTCCATTGTCACCACCCGCAATCGGTAGACCTATTATGCAGCAGGGATGATTGAAAATGAATCAGGGATGAAAATGAAAAAGACGCACTGAGAATGCTCATTGTGTCACCCGACTGGTCATCACCATCTGTCCCCGCAATTCCGGCCGCATTAGGTGAAGGCGACTGCGGTGGGGGTGGATTCCCTTCCAAACACGAGAGCACGGTCTCGGCACCCACCCGGTCGCCCGGGCGATACTTCCAACAAAGTTCCAACATCGCCCATATACCATCTGTGAACCATGCCCCTTCCGCTCCATGAGGTCTCTCAGGCCGTTCGCCGCGCAAGATCTTGACAATGGGGGCATTAAACGGGGCAAATGGTGCCTTCCCACTGAGAG